>SXGQ01646431.1_pt1 | contig 53242 bp, 68 predicted proteins | sample 3178371 | NCBI WGS metagenome assembly SXGQ01 (sample SAMN11356859, study PRJNA531348) | freshwater metagenome | isolation source: freshwater sample F1-20 | place: China: Fuxian Lake, Yuxi | collected 2017-12-25 | reverse complement strand
CAGCAACCAAACTCAAAATTGCAATTGTACGCATGACAGTCCTTATCGATTTTTAATCCAGTTGCCGGCCTTGGTAAGATCTTGGCCAGCACCGCTGATAGTGCCACCAATGGTGCCACAACCAGTTATGGTCAATGTGCAACCTGTAATCAAAGCCAATCCAACCAATTTGATCCACAGTCTCATGATGCCTCCTACGACATTAAAAATTTCATTGTAAGGCAAAGTCTAAAATTTGTCAATCACTACCCAGTCATCTTGCTGAATTTGGCAAATTATGCCTTGCCAGGTGCGAATATCTGTGCCTGTGAATTGACTGTCCACAAAGTACCTGCACTGAGTACCGTTGTGCCAAAAACGATTGGGCCGATCTGGGTGCGGTCGAAATTGACTGAGCTTGGCCACAGTACCGGGATTGATTTGGCGCAGGGTGTCAAGATCGGGATTGTCTCTACAGATCAACACTTTTTCGCTGGTGATCTGGCTGGCGGCCACTCGTTCTTTCACTGACTCGTCGGCTCGCCGCAGAGCAATAGCACAGGCTTCTTCTCTGGGTCTGTCACCAGACCATTCAAACTCACCAAAGGCAGTGTGCCATTCTGACCTAATTCTAGCTCTAAAATTTACCAAGCACCTGCGTCCGCCGTTCAATGAAGGAACCACTTCGGCCTTGATAGCTGAACGTTCTTCAATCACGGCCGAAGATCTGGTCACATTGTTGTTTTGAAGCACACACTGCTGAGCCATTGCGGCGCCGGCAGTGAACCCCAGTGTGGCTATCAACGTGGCGTATTTCAACATCTTTCCTTGAGATACAGTAGGTGGGATTTAATCAACCAGTTTACTCGTTGTCCTTCGCCCATCCAACCAGCCAGGCTAAAAAGCTGATCGTCGTCGGTGGGCCGCAGACTCAACAACCAACGAGTTTGTTCGGCCTTGAGTGCACAGTTGGGGCTGAACCATTTGAGTTCATCAGGGTCCACCATGACTGTACGTCGTGGCCCATAGGCACTGTTACTGGCGCAGCCACTAAGCAGGCTGGCAAATATAACGCAGATGCCAAATTTTAGCACGAATCTGTCTACGATGGAATTCATAATTTTCAAGACTTTCACCATGTTTGCGAGGCACAGCAGCCTGTTGAGTCAACCAATCAATGATAAATTCACGATTGCCACAGTCATTGGGTACCAACGAAACATCCACTGGTGGAGATACATTGGGAGTCATACAGCCTGTCAGGGCCAAGACCACTGTGGCACCAGCAACAAATCTAGTCAGCATGGCGTCCCGGATGCTTGATCTTGCGGTTGTAAACAGTGCGAGAGCGTTCTTGCCGGGGGCGAAACGGAGTGTCTCGGCTGTATAGTTCCACAGCTCTGCGCCTTGCACGAGGGATCTGCACCACTAAAGTCAAAGTTTTCATGCTACAAGTATAACAGACCAGCTATTTTTGGTCAACAAAAAAAAAGGCCCTGTACAGGGCCTGTGGTTTTTGCGCAACAGTCTTATTTTACAGGCTGTTCGTGCATTTTCATATAGGCCTTCATGATGCCTTCACCAAATTTGGTGTAGTCAAATTTTGCAGTTTCCTGCAGGGCCTTGACTGTTTCACTGGTCAGTGTGGTCACCATATCGCTGCCGGCCTTGGCGGCTTTTTTGGTATAGTCCGACTGCACGTCAATGAATTTGATCATGGCATCTCGCGCCACGTCATTGGTCACAAAAGTGCTGACCCAGCTTTTCTTTCCAGTCTGTACGGCATCAATTACTGCATCATATGTAAACATTTTGAATCTCCTGTTAAGCGAGTTTACGGTTACAAGACCCGACCCATTCAGCGTCTTGTGGTTTATTGTAACATTATTTATGTTGCGTTGCAACAATTATCTATTCTTTTAATAGTGTGCAATCACTAGATTTTGGTAAATATTGTATAGGAGATCAACAATGCTCAAAGCTATTTTCAATTGGTTTACCAGCAAGCCCCTGCCAGGCACTGAAGCACCAGCAGTTAAAACTGAATCTGCACCATACAAAATTGACACACCACCTCCAGTGGTGCCTGCTGCACAGCCCGAACCTGTGGCAGCTCCAGTGCAGGCCGCGCCACCTCCGGCCAAACCCAAACGAGGCGCTGCCAAAACTGCTGCACCCAAGGCAGTGGCCAATCCAAAAAAACCCGCCAAAACCAAAGCCAAAAAATAATACTGCCGGTTATCATTTTACAAGCCCTGCGTAAATACTACGTGGGGCTTTTCTATGAAAACAACAACTACAATGATGGCCCTGCTTGTTATATCATTACAGGCCGGAGCCACTGAACTGACCTTTCAGTTCAATTCACCTGCGTTCAACGGCAACGGGTACAGCAGTCATGTCCTCACAATCGAACAACTAGAAGCTCAACGCCGCAAGGCTCTGGCCGACGCGGCCAAGGCCGCAGCTGATCAAGCAGCTCGCGACGCCAAAAACACCAATCTGGCCAAATTCTTGGTGAATGTCGAAAGCCGTATCTATGCCCAGCTCAGCAAGCAGTTGGCCGATGCCATGTTTTCGTCAGGTGGCAATTCAGGCACCATGGACTTCCAAGGCACCAACATTTCGTGGTTGAAAACAGCCACAGATGTAACTCTAACCATCACGGAGGCCTCAGGTAATCGTACCGAAATCACGGTTCCTTTGGCGAGCTTTGCATTCTAATGCGTACCTTAGTGGTTATTGTTGCGGTGACTGTGCTCACAGGCTGTGCGTCAATTCTCTGGGACGAAGAACGTGAACCGGCTCGTGTGTTACCTCGAGTAGAAATACTCAAAACTTTGCCAGAGCTGGATGGTCCAGCCATACCTGTGGCAGTGTATGGATTTGGCGACAAAACTGGACAAATGAAACCCAACGACCGCCTGGCCTTGTTTAGCAAAGCTGTGACGCAGGGTGCCGAAGTGTTTTTAATCAAAGCTCTACAGGATGCGGGTCGTTGGTTTACTGTAGTAGAGCGTGTGGGCTTGGACAATCTCATCAAAGAACGGCAACTGATTCGCAATCAACGAGAAGTTTACGAAGGCAAGGATGCCAAGCCTCTACGACCCATGTTGGTAGCTGGCATCATGATCGAAGGCGGTATTGTGGGCTATGATACCAATTTGCGATCAGGTGGAGCAGGTGCCCGAATCATGGGTATAGGCAACTCGGTACAGTATCGTGTGGACGAAGTTGTGGTGGCCTTGCGACTGGTATCTGTACACACAGGCGAAGTGCTGTTGAACACTGCTGTGAGCAAGACCATCTACAGCACTGCTCAATCTGCAGGAGTGATGCGATTTGTGGATGCAGGCACTCGAGCAGTTGAGTTAGAAACTGGAGTGGCTTTAAATGAACCCACTACCTATGCTGTGAGAGTGGCCATTGAACAGGCCGTTTATGAAACTGTCCAGGAAGGACAACGCCGAGGGCTGTGGCGTTTCAAACAGCCCAGGAGCACGGCCGGGGAGAACCCTGCCGCAGAAAACAAATGAAAACTAGAACCCAAAAATGGGCACTACTGGCAGCATTGTTTGTCAGTTTCTCAGTGGCAGCCAATGAAATCTACATTGAACAGGTAGGTGACAACTCCACTGTGACCATAACACAAGACGGTGCTTCCAACATCATTGGCACGCAGCTGGCACCGGCATTTATTGGCGGCGGCAGCAACACCTTGACCATTGACCAGATAGGCGCTGGCAATGAGTTGACTATGACAGTGAATGGTGCCACTACCACGGTGGCCGTGGCCATAACTGGCAGCAACAATGCCAGTGCCATAACCTGCGGCACCACAATGTCAGCATCTTGCTCAGGCAGCAATATACAGCAAACTGTGACTGGTGATGGTAACACTCTCACTCAAACTCTAGGGGGCGGTGCCAATCACATCAGCAAGCTCACTGTCACAGGTGATACCAATACAGTAAGTCACACCAGCACCAACACAGGCACTGTGAATGTAGACTACACTGTGATTGGTGATACCAACAATGTAAGCATCACAACTTCAGGCACCACTGCCAAAACTTTAAATGCGACCACTACTGGCAACGGCAATACTGTTACTATTGTTCAGACCAATTGATGCTGAGTCTGCAGTGGGCACAGTGACTCAACAGTCAGGGCCCACTGAAATAGTGAGAAATAGGCAAAGTGTGTCTAGCCAAACTGGCACGGCTATTGAAATGAACGACACAGTGGTTACTGCTCGAGCCAGAGCCGAATTGACTTTTATAGATAAAACACAGGTTCGTATCACAGAACAAAGCAAGTTGGTCATAGACGACTTTGTGTATGATCCACGTCAGGGCACAGGCAAGCTGGCCATGAAAATGGCCTTGGGCACTGCCAGACTGGCATCAGGACAGATTGCCAAGAATTCTCCGCAATCAGTGTCAGTGTCAACTCCAACTGCCACTGTGGCAGTGCGTGGCACCGACTTTTCTATGACTGTAGATGAACTGGGTCGCAGTCTAGTGATGTTACTGCCTAGCTGTGATGAGCGATCATGTGTTACTGGTGTGATTGAAGTATTCAACGATGCTGGCCGGGTCACACTCACACAGGCCTACCAAGCCACTGTAGTCAATAGCCTAAATCAGCCACCTTCACAGCCCACAGTGGTCAACATAGATCCCAACAACATCAACAATCTCTTGATTGTGTCGCCGCCGCCCGAAATCAAAGATGAAAGATTGTCTAGCAGCAGCTCAGAACAGGAATACAATTTGCTCAATGTTGATTTGTTGAAATATGTGGAACTTGAGCGCAACTATTTGGACAATAGATTTTTGGACACAGATTTTTTGGAAAACAGTTTTCTCAACAACGAGCTGGATGCCTTTGGCGTCAACGTGTGGGCCAGCACTGCCTACTTGTTGGACAACGGTATGATGCCCGGCTATGATCCAGCCAGTTTGTTGAAATATTCAGTAAACGAGTCAGATAATCTCATACTAACTAGGAGAATCAACAATCACTATGTTGAATTAACCATACACAAAGAATCTGACGCTGTGGTTGATATTAGGCAAGACGGTATTCCTGTGTGGCAACGGGTAAATCGCGGGGGCGGCACAACAATTACTATAGTACAACGTCAATAAATACTGCATGACTGAGTATTTTAAACTAGTAGCAGAAGTTGGATTTCCAATTGCAGCAGCATTGGGCGCTGGATATTTTGTATTTCTCACATTGAAATTTATATTGGCCGGAGTTACTGGATCTGTCAACGGCATCAAGAACATAATCATGGCTTTGGACAACAGGGTCAAGACCATGAATCACGACGTGATCCGCATTGACACAGTGGTATCCAATGCTCTTGGTATCAAGCCTGACGTGGAACGCATTGCCAGAGCTGACGGCAAAAATGACGCAAGGAGAGATTGACATGATGTATGTAGACTTTCATTTTCACCGAGCCTATGATGGCAGCATTATCATGGACAACGAACTCAAGCCCGAAAGTCTACAGGTACAAGACGGCGACGTGTTTGTGGTCAAAATTGTAGACAATCAGATAATTTTGCAAAAGCAAAATACCAATCATGGACATAGCTGAACTTATCAACAAGTATGGCTTTCCCATAGTGGCCGCTGGTGGAATGGGATATCTCATATACTACGTATGGGAATGGGCTACCAAAGAAATCAAACCAGTGCTGGGCGAGGCCAACGGCACGTTGATTGCCTTGATTGATCGTATTCGCATGCTGGACAATGATCTAATCAGGCTCAACCAAAAAGTCAATACCACACTACATCTTCGTGGCAAAATCATAGAAAGTGAGCGAGTAATGGAAGCACAGAAAGTCGACAGCGAAGCCGACAAAAAATTCAAAAAGGCTTTGGCTGACGAACCTCTGCGTCCCAAAGATCGCGCTCAATGACTGCACTGTTGGCCACACTAGCAATGACACACATCACTATTGTGTGTGTCACGCTGTATCTGCATCGCAGCCAGGCTCACAGGTCTGTGGAATTTCATCCGGTGGTGGCACATGCTATGAGATTTTGGTTGTGGTTGACCACCGGCATGATCACTCAGCAATGGGTGGCTATTCATCGTATGCATCACCGACACAGTGATCAGCCAGGCGATCCGCACTCACCGCATGTGTGGGGTATATGGCGTGTGCTTTTTGGTGGTGCACTGCTGTACAATCGAGCAGGCCAAGACACACACATGATCAGGCAATACGGCACAGGTACACCCAACGACTGGATTGAACACAAACTTTATACAGCATACCCTTGGTATGGTGTGTTGATCATGTTGGCCATTGATCTAGCATGGTTTGGCGCCTGGGGCGCCATGATCTGGGCTGTTCAAATGATATGGATTCCGTTCTGGGCCGCAGGCGTGATCAATGGTGCGGCGCACTGGATTGGATATCGCAACGGTGAAACACGTGACCGCAGTTGTAATTTGGTGCCTTGGGGTATTGTGATTGGCGGCGAAGAGCTGCACAACAATCATCATCTGGATCCCGGCAGTGCCAGACTCAGTCGACGTTGGTTTGAACTAGATATAGGCTGGTTATGGTTGTGTTTGCTGAGAAGCTGTGGGCTTGCAAAGGTTAGATGATTTTGCACCATTGAGAGTGATATTGTTGGTGTCATTGCTGCTGCCCAACACAAACGCTGGCCAAAAGTACCAAAACACTGCCCATCTCATGGTCTCGTCATAGATCCAGAACAACCATGCATCATTTTTCATGTGCAACAAATTCTCCATTCCAATCTGGCGCTAGATCTTGCTGTTTCATGAACTCACAGCGTTCAATCCACATGTCATAATACTTGTCCATCTGGCCGCTAAAGGATCCCTGCAACTCCGAGCACAAAATGGCAGCAGCATCAAATTGCCGCAGTTTGTAGAGCTGATGCATTTTGTCATGCGTGTCTCTGGCGCGCCTATAGTCAGTATCGTCACCTTTGATACGCAGCACAGTGTAGATAGCATCGGCCACGGTTTTGCCTTTGGGCTGTAGATTGTCCAAGTACAAGTAGAAAAAGTCATGAGCAGTGCGTTTGTAAGTTTCTGCACCAACAATGGCTAACACACCATAGGCCTTGCACCTGGCTTCCAGTCTAGCTGCTGTTGAAACCATGTCACCCAATATGTCATAGCTGTGGCGGTCAGTGGAGCCCATTTCTCCAATGAAGCCTATTCCCGAATTACAGCCCCAGCCCATGGCCGCAGGCGGTAAACCCTGTGCTTCCATGTCTGCTGTGTACCGGTCTACTGCGTCCAGCATTTCTAGTCCCACTTTGACCATGGTATGAGCATGATCAGGATCATCAATGGGTGCGCCATGTATGTGCATTGACGCATCACCCACATACTTTATGACCATGCCACGATTGTTCATGATAGGACGGCTAATGGCATCCATGTAACCGTTCATGTATTGGCCAAGACCAGCGACGTCGTCGCCATAGTGTTCACCAATGGGCGTAAAGCCACGAAGGTCACTGAACATAACACTCACATCTTTACGCACACCGCGCTTGATCAGGTCTGGATCTTTTTGCAGCATCTCCACGACTTCTTGAGAGCAGTAGCCAGCAAACTGTTTCTTTATGGCTTGCTTTTGTAGGAACTCTGAGACAAACTTGACACCGTAGGCATGCAGAGCGACCAAGACAATGCCAGCTGTAAAGGCAGTTGCGTCGTATAGAAATAAAAAGTCAGAGAAAGCAAACCTGCTAGCAACAATGCCGCCAATGACCAGCACAATGGTTGTAACCAAACCCGCATAGACCCACCTTGTTAAAAAAAGCAAAACTGTGCCCGCCACAATCATGGCCACAATTTCCAAGCCGTCAGCATAGTCTGGACGTTGGATCTGAACTCCATTGGCCAATGTGGCAATCACTGAAGCCTGTGCCTGATGCGGCCATACTGCACCACGTGCTGTGGGCAGTGGATTGCCCACACCAGCAATGGTAGGACCCACAATCACAATGGCACCACCAAATGACGGTTGTTGTAAAGCCTGCTCAAGACTCATGGACTGTGATTGCTGACTCCAGTCAATCCACACACGGCCCAGACTGTCAGTGGCAATGGCGCCAAATTTGGGTATGCGCAGTTTTTCCACACCGCCCTCAAACAGTTTAACCTGTACTGTGCTGTCACCTGCGGCCACACGCAGTGTTTCCATGGCCATGCTGGGATATATTTTACCGTCCACAGTCACAATCAACGGCATGCGTCGATTGACCCCGTCAATTTCCGGCAAGGTGTTGGTGATGCCAATGCCGGCTGCATAGCGTTCCAGCACTGCAATATTGGCTATGAGGCCAGGATACTGCACAATTTGGTCAGCGTATTGTGAGTTGATCACAGCCGATCCGGGTGCTCGAGGAGAATTTTTTGTGACCTGTGCCGGCGCACTGCCCAGCACTACTGGCCACTGTTGCAACACTTTACTCAGCGCAGCATCGCCTCCACTGCGATCGGGTTCAGGCATGAGCACGTTCAACACCACAAGCCCAGCGCCGCGTTGATACAGCTGGTTCACAATGTCTGCGTAGTGGTTGCGAGCAATGGGCCACTGGCCATACCTGTCCAAACTGGATTCGTCAATGTCTACGGTGACAATGTTGTTGTGAGTCACTGGTTTGGTGGCAACCAAAGTGTCAAAATAGCGCAGTCGCACACTTTCCACAAACGCTGGGTCGGCCACACGCACCAGCGCAACTAGAGCCAGGGTCAATACCGCAGTCCAGGGTGATGTGACCAACTGTTTCAAAAATTTTTTCATGATCTTACACCAGCGCCCACACGGTTAGCTGGATCCCATTTGCGGCACCCCAGCGGTTGGTCATTTTGGTTGCAGAAAGGAATTCCGGCGCAGCCTGCTACAAACGCAATCAGCACCATTGACAACAGTTTGATCCACATTGAATATTTATTGTGAATCTGGCTGTAGCGGGGGCGGCGGATATCTTGCTGGCCTGTGTCTGAACCAACTCATGATCGGTGCTCCTTGCTGTACTTAGTGACAGCATCTATAGGATAAGCACCAGTTTATTGCTGTGCGAGATAGTGCTGATGTAGTTGATCAGTGGCAAGATTTTTGCCTTTGGCCTCGCACTGTATGTCAAACTGACTGGCAAAACTCACGGCCCAGGAGTTCACAGCATGATTCCAGAAAAAATCCGAATGAGCTCGGAGCTGCTGTTTGCGATGTCCTCCAGCAACCAGTCTATCAAGATCGGGAAGTGTGTGAGGATCATGATCAACAAGAAGATCTTCCCGACTAACAGAAAAATGCATAGCAGGACGAACGCCGCGCCAAGACTCCACCACCCGCAGTACACGGCTGTCCTCAGGGTCAATGTATTGGCCAGTTTTGACCCAATGATGATGGATGTCCAGCACAAGAGCGCAGTGCTCAGCCACAGCCAAAGTATAATCCAACCCATAACTGATTTCGTCGTTTTCGATAGTTATGAGGTTGCGTGCCTCGGGACTCAATCTTTTGAGTGTGCGTAGAAACTTGTCCACGCCGCCTTTGCCCGAGAGATGCACGTTGATCTTGAATCCATGATCGTGAAAGTCATTGCCATACCCCATCCACCGGGCCATATCTGCATGATACTCGAACTCCAGTATGGATCGCTCTACAATTTCGTCCGACTCACTGGCCAACACACAGAACTGTCCTGGATGAAAAGATAGCCGAACGCCAAGTCGGCGAGCAGCGTCGCCTACCGGTGCAAATATCTTTTCACAATGATCTTGAATTTCGCGTCGTTGCCACCAATCTATCCATGAGGGTTCAGTGTAGCCCTGTAGCATTTCTGAACCCAGGCGCACCATTCTGCGTTCGGGCACCATGGCACCCACACGCTCTACCATCATCAGCGCGGCTCGGGCATTGTGGTTCATGATATCCCATTGACGCTGTTCGGCTTCGTCCCTGTGCTCGCGCAGCCAACGCATGGTAGTTGAACGGCCGTTGATATCACGGTCCCGGGCATTGACTTTCATGCCGCCTGTTTCTGACGGATCATTTAGCCATTTGCAGCAAAAACCAAAACGCGGAGTAGTAGTCATAAATATATTGTACAATTTCAATGATTATTTGTCAACTTTAACGGAAAATAAGTATGAAATATTTTATAGAATCAACTTGGGCTCCGTGGGCGCCGACACCAGCTACCATTGAGGGTGTTCATGCCATAGGAAAGGCTCATCAAGTCCCAGGTCCTATACTAGAAAAAATTAACCAGGCTGCTGAACAGGGGTTGTTTTCAATGGATCCACATCCATGGGACTACTTGGTTGTCAATGATGATATGACTAAGAGTGTTGGATTTTATCAATCTGATAAATCCAAAGCGGAACAATGGGTAGCATGGCGACAGCATAATTTAAGTCCTGGCCAATTGGCTTCTATAGCGGTAGCCAGACCCGATCCTGGAGATGATCCTTCGTTAGAAGTACACAGTTATGGCCAGAAACTACGTTTGGGATTGATTGCCCCATACACTGATTAAGATTGACGAACTAGATCTAGAGTCACACAGTGAAAGCCGCCCCCTAGAGTGCGGCTGTGGCGTAGTTGCAATGGAATCACTTCAAACTGATAACTTTTTATGGTTTTGATCAGTTCAGTCTGCGCACTGTCAACAATCACGGTGTGCGGATTAACTACCAAAACATTCATACCAATCCATTTGGATGCATAGGGATATTGATAAAAATCCTGTGCCACAACGTCTCCCACCCAGATTTTGTGCCAGCCATCGAAAACCTGTGGGACTGAATCAAATTTAACTCTACTGGCATTTAACATCACCAAACCCTGGCGCAAGGGCACAATAGTTGAATCAATATGCACACCCGAATAAAAATTGCACAGTTCTATGGTAACGTCTGGAAACTGTTGGCATAACCAATCATAGGCTTTGCGATTGCCAGAGGCTGACTCCAAAAACAACATTTTGTCACCAAGCCTACACACATTGGCAGCGTCTAGAATCATACCTTCATTTCTTGGCATGAAATGATAGTCTGCGGCTTGATCCACTATGTCATGATAACACTGCAGTTCCATATCTCTGCAAGGGTACATCATGGCTGGGTTCACAATGCTGTTGCCATATACCAACAAACGATCACGAGGACAGTAGTTGTACATGCCATCGTGAACTTGAAAGTTCAGTGGATCCGGGCGTATGACTTCTACACCAAGGCTCATCAGTGTGGTAGCAAGCCTATCCAAATCTTCGTTGGCTTCATCTATGATTCGTTGGGGTACTGGTCCACGTGGCACCGGCGTTTGTTTCCAGGTTGTTTTTTGGCCTTCTTGTGAAAAAACAGGATCAGTTACTGGCCAGTTGGCATCTGTTGCCGAGCCCACAATAACTTTTTTTAGTGGGCTCCATTCATCAAAACTCGATATCATAAATGACCTGTAACTTGTAGTGTGTAACGAGGTTCAGTGCCCATGTTTGCTGCCATATGTGGTGCATCATAGGCCCATTCCACTGTTTGACCTGCGGTCCATGCAACCATGGGTTCACCGCAGTATTCGCCGTAATGGCCAGACTTCCAATCTTCAAGATAGATCACTGCTCGGCGTATTTTTTGTTCTTGCCCACGCAGATCAAAAAGTTTGACATATTTTACATAAAGGTCGCTGTGTGTGGGCAGTATGGTGCCTGGCATCATGCGATAGTAGCTGGTGCCAATATTTTTCCAACCAACTCCGGCAAAAAAATCTATGAAATGATGATTCCAGCTGGGTTGGCGGCTGCGCATGTCGCACATGCCACCTGTGAATTTGTTGACAAATCCCAACGTCAACCATTTGGTCAAACTATCAGGATCATTGAACTCTTCATTGATGTATTCAAGACTTTTGAATTCATCGTCCCAAAACCGTGGTATGTGATACTTAACGATTTCTGGTGTTGCCATAATGAATCACTCGCACGGTGTCGGTGGACGTGAGTTTTCTCCAAGGATCCACAATCACACTGCCAGCCGGAATCTCACAATAGGCCTGTGTGTCGGGTTGATCGCCAGTGTATTCATAGGTAATCTTGCGGTTGTGTGCCCACAACACCACTGATGGCTTTGGTATGGTAGGCACAACATCAGTTTGGTCATCGGCCAACGGATCAATGTATTTGACATCAGCGCCCAGTTCTTTCAAGTAGTGTCCTACCAAAGTGCTGTAGCTGCCAATACAATACTCTACATCTGGTTTGTATGCTTTGCCATGAATCACAACAGGCATTACATCTGCATTGGCCTCGGTAGCAGTGTCAAACAAGAACTGAGCCAGATTTTTAGCTTGAATTTCTCTGGCATGCATCACGGTGTCAAACAGATCATAGCCAATATCATATTCCTGTGCTAGCCAACGCAAAGCAATGTTGTCACGTGGGTGACAAGCTCCTGCATCGCCCATGCCTGCTGTCATGTACTTGGGGCCCATGATGCGCATGGTTGAACGAGCCAAGGCATTTGTGACCACATCTACATTGATGTTACCAATGCGCAAGGCAAAGTCCTGTATCATGTTGACCAGTCCAACTTTGGCAGAAATAAAAGTGTTGTAGAAAATCTTGATAGCTTCACATTCGTCCCAAGTGCCCACTTCATAGCGTGGATCGTTCTGCATGATGGTTTTATATAGATCAATCAGTTCGCCAGCAACTCCTGTAAGCGATCCATCTTCAGTGCCAATGATAACCATTTCTGGGTTGGCCATGTCCCACTTCACAGACCCCATGGCAATCAAGTAAGGGTTGTAACAGAACTGATGTTTGGGGTCAATCAACGGAACAAATTTTTTGCGAGTTGTGCCTGGCAACACTGTGCTGATCAATACAATTTTTTTGCTGGTTTTTGCATAGCGATTCACATTGTTGATAGCGTCAATCACTGCGTCATGTCCAAAATCTTTTGGCTCCATGTGTGAACTTGGTACTGATCCGTCATAGCCTTGAGCATGTGGTGTTGGCACCGCAATAAAAATCCATTCACTTTGATCAACAAGTTCTTCAATGCCACAGACTTTGACTGAGTCACTTGCACGTGGGTAAATATCGTAACCACGAACTTCGTGTTTTTCGGCCATGACTTCAGCACAATCAAGGCCCAGTTTTCCAATACCAATAAAACCAATTTTTTGCATGAGTATTCCCTTAGACAAGCTCTATGATTTTTTACAACATGTCAGTGAACATGATGTTTTAATTTATCGTTATTTTCCGCATGGTTCAAGAAAAATCAAAAATTGTTTGCCTCTTCAAAATCTTGACCATTTCAGCAAACTAGACAAGTTTGGCAAAATGTATGTGTTCTGTCACGACCAAGAACCCCTGAATCTAAATTTCTTTCCTGAGTTGGACATTACTGAAATTCCCGGCATCCCTTTCAGCGTATTTAGAACTGTCGGCGCCAACTTGGCGAACAAGTACGACAAGATCATTCTGGTACATTCAGAGCTCAACAGTGATCAAGTACAATGGTTTGCCAAACACGGCGCTGTGCCTGTGTATTGGTGGAGTCATGCCATGATAGCCAGAGATTGGTTCAGGTATGCTCAACATGATCCAAATCTTTCAAAGCCAAAACAGATAGCAAAGACGTTTTTGATTTATAATCGGGCCTGGTCTGGAACCAGAGAATATAGATTGAAATTCGCAGAACTTTTAATCACACATGAGCTAGTGGATCACACCATGATGGGGTTTTCACCTTTTGATGAGCAAACTCATTACACTCAACACCAGTTCACAAATCAGTCATTGGCTATAACGCGAGATGATCTGCAGCGGCATTTTTTGAATAATTGCAACCCGAGCACGGCCAGTGCAGATTACTGTGCCAGCGACTATGCGCAGACTGAAATAGAAATAGTTCTGGAAACACTGTTTGATGATCCGCGACAACATCTCACAGAAAAAACTCTACGAGCCATTGCATGTGGTCAACCGTTTTTGTTGCTGGGCCCTCGTGGTAGTCTACAGTATCTGCGTGATTATGGGTTCAAAACTTTTGGTGATTATATTGACGAAAACTACGATCAAGTTTCAGATCCATTGGAGAGAATGCAGGCAGTGGTTCAACAGATGCGTGACCTTGCCAATCTTACCGGCAACCACAAAATTTGTCTTTTAGAACAGATGCAAAAAATTGCGCAGTATAACCAACAAAGATTTTTCAGTGATGAGTTTTTTTTGCACGTCAAAAATCAGTTTGTTGACAATTTGAACTTGGCAGCAGCAGATATGCAACAGCATGCCACTGCTGCATATCTCAAACAATATTGCAACTATCTAGCTCCGCAACATCGGCAACTGCTAGTGAGCGACGACGACCTCACTGAGATGTTGAAACAACTTGATTGTTGACAGCATCAGCTGGTAACCAATCTTGAGTACGCTCCAGGGTGGCGTCCCAATCCTGAGGTGGCGGTTGTTGTAAAAATTCACTTATGCGTCTGCTGATTTCAATGTAAAAGCTGTCTACTTCGCCATTCCAACTGCCCATCAACACTTCGATAGCACGTAGACAAAAATCCCAGTTACGTTGTCTGTATTGCTGCATGAGGTCATTGTGCATTTTGATCTTGTGTTCCAGCGTAGGAAAATCTTCAAGACCGATCTTTTCTACCACACACCAGGTAGGCACCAAAATTTTGTCGGGCAAAATTTTAAAGGTGTCTAACTCTAGCAGTGTATAGCTGTTGGGTATCTGTCGAGCTAGGTCGCCAAAAACTATGTACATGTGTCAATCCTTTTAAATATGTATCATGCAATTTGCGTTTGATCTAATTTCTGATTTGCATCCTGAAACCTGGAATCAACACATTGATTTTGCCCATAGGGCAACCAGTTTGCATTGTGTGGTAGCCGGTGATGTAAGCACAGACCGAGGCCAAGTGGTGCAGATGTTGAGCCATCTAGGACAGTGTTACCAAGCAGTGTTCTATATCGATGGCAACAGTGAGCATCAAGGTCGTATAAACAATCTAGGAACCAGCTACCAAAGTCTTGCCAGAACTGTGTCACGCATACCCAATGTGGTGTATCTGCAGGACAATGTTGTTACACTCAATGGAGTTGCAATCTTGGCCACCAATGGTTGGTGGGGGTTCAACTTTGATCATGGGCTGGATCCTGAGCAGTGTGCCAGCTGGTATCAACAAAAAGAAAATCTAGATGCATTGGCCATTCAAAATATCAAACGAGCCTCAACCACTGATGCCAACTATATGATTGCCAGTGTGAAACGTCTGCAGGCGCACAGAGACATTAGAGCCATTGTGATGGTCACACACACTGTGCCTGATCCTGATTTGATTCGTCACGACTGTGATCTAGAACACACCATGAAATTCAATGTCATGGGCAACAGATACATGCTTAATGCTCTGGATCAAGACACAGAAAAAAAGATAAAAACCTGGTGCTTTGGGCATTATCATGGATCAATAGATCAAACACGACACGGGGTTAGATTTGTAAACAACTGTCGCGGTAGAGGCGATTCCAAATACTCGCAATGGGCCTATAACCCATTGCGAGTGGTAGTTGACTACTGATCAGGCTGTTTCGGGCTCGAGTCTGATCTGCAAAGGATAGTTTTGAGCTCGTGCACTGAGCGTGACTTCTATGCCCTTTTGTTCTGCCACTTCATAGGGCAGCACAGCCACGCAGGCCGAACCGGACTCATGAATGTCAATGGTGATCTGTTCAGCAGTTTCGGCATTGTAGTCAAAAAATTCAGTCAAACTTTCCACCACAAACTCCATGCTGGTTTGATTGTCGTTGAGATAGACCACGCGAAACAGTGGAGGCTCCTTGACAGCTTGTGATGGACGAATACGAGTGCGAGTGTCGCTTTGTGCCATTTTGTTTTCCTTGGTAAACAGCTAGAACAGTGGCAGGCTGGCTGCCACTGTATTTACACATTATATCAGTTTTGATATGTGATAGCAATACTCTTAGGACGAGCTTCTTCGGGCACCACTCGCTCAAGATTCACACGCAGAATGCCATCACGAATGGCGGCACTGCGCACTTCCACATGCTCAGCCAGAGTGAAATTCTGACGGAAATCACGTCCGGAAATGCCCTTGTGTAGGTATTCCCATTCTGCATTTTCTTCAGTTTTGGCCGAACCGGCAATGGTCAGCACACTCTTGTTGACACTGATGTCAATTTCGCCTTCCTTGAATCCGGCCACAGCAACTTCGATTGTGACAGTGTCGTCACCGGTCTTGATCACATTGTGCGGAGGATAGTTTGAGTTGGTTTGCAGGCTGCTGACGCGCATGAGCTCGTCAAACATTGAGTCAAAACCAATGCCAAACTTGTGAAGTTGGGGAATATCCAGGGAACGAAGTGTGAGAGTTTTAGTCATGTCTGTCTCCTTTCATTAAGCAAGATGACTGTAAAAAGTAGACCCCACCTGGGCATCTACAACTGTATTTATACACGAAATCTCTAAAGCTGTCTAGTTTGCATGGGCTCAATCATGCGATATTTGAACATGTCATGATGATTGGTGTTCCAGCTCAGGGCAAAAGCACTGTACATCTGCTCGTTGTCAAATGTCACACGCAGAGTTTTTTTCCAAATTTTTGTGCGATATGTTCCGGCCTGATACTGCTGCGCCCAGCGTTCCAGTTCTTGCATCAGCACCACGCACACATTGTCGGGCCAGTCAAGACTGAATTGCAGATACATCAGTACATTTTTTTTGGCAGAGCCTGATCTGCTAGATAACGCTGCCACCTGTTGCGAGCAGCACTGCGTTTGATCTTGCGTTGAGTTGTAGGCTTGGTGTAGTGAGCACGGTCTTTGACTTCGTTGAGAATGTTGCTTTCTTGCACTTTTTTCTTGAATTTTCTGAGAGCTTTTTCTACATTGCCGTCAACTACCGTTACTGACCTTCCTTTCAATTTGTTCATCCTGCGCCTTTAGATCTGTAGGAGTATTTACCAGACTTTGAGTAATTGTGACCTGGTCAATGCCCTGTGACTGATAGCGCGACAGGTTAAACATGTGAGGCAACAGCACTCGTTCCAGCTCACTGTGCAAGCCTCTGGCACCAGTTTTGTTTTTCATGGTGTTGTTGGCCACAGTGGCCAATGCGTCAGGTTCAAAATGCAAATTCACTTTGTCTTGTGCAAAAATCCACTTGTATTGATCTACATACGAGTTTTTGACATCGGTCAGAATGGCTAGAAGATCCTGCAGAGTGAGTTCTTGCAAGGCCACCCAACTGGGAAAACGTCCCACAAATTCAGGAATCATACCAAACCGGATCAAATCTTCTGGTGTGGTCTGGTTCAGGTCACCAGCATGGTCAGCTGATACCAGAGCCTGAAAACCCATGCTGGTTCCGCGCACACGATTTTTTACAATGTTGTCCAGTCCAACAAAAGCGCCGCCGGCAATGAACAAGATGTCAGTTGTATCAATTTCGATAGTTTCGCCTGCTGGATGTTTGCGGTTGCCAGTGGGTGTCACTCGGCACTTGGTTCCTTCTACCAGTTTCAGCAAAGCCTGTTGCACACCCTCGCCCGAAACATCACGAGTGATGCTTTGACTTTCACTGCGACGTGATATCTTGTCAATTTCGTCAATGAACACAATGCCTCGTTGGGTACGCTCTATGTCATTACCGCTGGCTGCATACAGTCTTGAAATCAAACTTTCCACATCATCGCCCACGTAGCCTGCTTCGGTCAAAGACGTGGCATCAGCAATCACAAAAGGCACATCAAGATAACGAGCCACAGATCTGGCCAGCAAGGTTTTGCCCGACCCAGTGGGTCCCAGCATCAAGATATTGACCTTTTCTATCTCGGTTGAGTCGCGATTTTTTATGCGTTTGTAGTGATTGGCAATGGCCACACTGAGCACAATTTTGGCCTGTGTCTGACCAATCACGTACTGATTGAGATGTGCGTAGATATCTCTAGGATCAAGACTCACAAGTTGTTGGGTTTTTTCTGCAGGTTCGTCTACCAGCAGGGTTTGACACAGCTCAACACATTCATTGCATATGGCAACATTTTCTCCCACAATCAGTTTGGTCACTGCGTCCTTGTGTTTGCCACAAAAACTACAATTTGCAAGCTCGTCAGTTTGTTTCATTGGTTGGTTTATTGGTTGAGTTGAGTCGTTGTGTCATACTGTCTCGTTCTGCATCGCTGAGCAGATCAGGATCGTATTCGCCGGTGGCAACTTTGTCTATGAGATAGTCAATATAGGCCTTGTCATAAGTGTAGTTATCTGTGTTGTTTTTGTCAATCACAATCCACTCAGAGCCAGTGTACTTGTGCAACACGCTGGGAATACGATCAGTGCGAACAAACACATCACCGCGTTCGGCATCACTGGGCAGCCTAGCACCAAAGTTTGGTCTAAAGTATCTACTGTCAAGCCAGGGCAATTGCTGTGTTTGACCTCGAGCAAATTTTCGGCGCTCTTCCTTGAGAGTGCTGTCAGGATTTGCCTGTTTCCAACGTTTGATAGCAGACTTGATACTGGGATCAGTTTCTTGATCGTCATCGTCGTCGGACTGGGCCAGATCATTGGTTGGTGCGGCAACCATGGGCCCACTTGTGATCCAACCTTGTGGTTTCTTCCAAAAATTGCCTTTGAACAAGTAAGGATGAGTTTGCTCGTTGACTGGTGAGTCAGGCTGGTGTTCAAACAGTTGTGTTTTTGGCTCAGAGTCTTTGGGTGTGGGAGCTTGTTGTTGCACTTGTTGTATCTGCTGGTCGGTGAGCGCACCGGTATCTGGCTCATATTTGGCATCTTCATGGCTCCAGCCACCGCGCCCTTGTCTAGCCCAGGCAAACTGTTTGTTGGCTGCCAGAATCAAAGTCAAAGCCAAAGGATCAAAGACCAGCACAATCATGATAATCATGAATCGCACTGCACGTTCCAGAGTGTTTTGATCAGGATTGTCGCCGTAGATCAAGGCCGCAATGTATTTGATAGGGCCTACTTCGGCTTCCACTTGCCTAACAGCCGCGGCCAAAGGCGCACGTTGTTCATTGAGTTCGGCAATTCTGCGTTGGCTGGCTTCAATTTCTCTGGCCAATCTGGTGCGTTCGGCCTGTTGGTTTCTGCGTATCTGCACAGACCTTTCCACGCCGCGCTCGTCCTTGCTACGACCTACCAGTTGATCCACAGCTTCGTCTAGCTGGCGCAGAGTGCGCCGATTGCTGTCAATATTGTCACGTTCGGTTTTGAGTTTTTCATCAAATATGGCCACTCGCGCCACTGCATCGCCAGAAACCAGACTCTGATCTGAATGTGCCTTGCTTAGATATCCAAAGATACCCATTGAAGTCAGCAGCATGAGAAAGGTCACTGCTGGCACCAGATACAGTTTGAACGCCCAACCGGCTCTACGCCAATTGTTGTGCAACCATACTGTGGCTGCTATCTTGCCCAGTTCTAGACTGCCACCCATGATGATCACTGGCACCGTGGCAGCCGAAAACACTGCCACCAGGCCAGCCACAGAATAATATGCAGCCACACCACTCAACAACAGGGCCACCAACAATATGGCAAATCCAAATATCATAGATTTATTTAGCGGGGGCTGAACTACCTATCACGGCATGTTTTACCGCCACCCAGGTAGCAAACCCTGGATCCGGTACTTCGAACCAGATCTTCAGCGTTTGTTGTTGATAGGCATTGCGTTCCAGTTTGCGTTTGACTCTGGGTTGGCTGCGCCAATTCGTCTGATACAATGTACGCGCCTCTTTCATTACTGCATACCATTGTTTGGTATTGGCAATGTCGAAAAAAATTCGGTGCATGACCAAAGGCGTTGTTCTAAGCGAGTCAAGTGATTTAGGGATACTCAACGCAGAGCCCTCTATGTTGACAGTCATTTCTAACCTTTCAGGATTGTTCCTCTTGGCATACCCCCGGGTTACCAGCCCAGGTTTTAATCGCAAAATTGAGGTCCTTGTCGCAACCTACGAGACTAACGTTCACTTGCCACGGCCGACAGACAGGCCCGGGTATTCGAATCACCCTGTCTGGCCATTGAACTGCTCAATTTCTTTGATCATGCTCTGTAATTATACACTGAGTAAGCACTGGTGTCAAGACTTCTGTTGTTTCACTAGTTTACACACTGTTTGAAACTGCTCATATGCATCACGCACGGCGGGGTGACTCATTAATTCTTCTGCTTCCACAATCATGGCCTGCACACCGGCTTCGGCGATGTCACGAGCCGACGGTATGGTCAGTGCGGCCGCATCATCGCCGAGTTCTCGGGCCAGCTTCCGCCAAGCTCGGCGTTGACCTTCTGTGAGCAGAGATTTCTGCGGGCGCAGTTCACTGGCCCGGCGTATGGCATCACTCATAGCATCTTCAGCCACACGCCCAGCAGCGATCATGGCCGCATGGTTGGGCTCGATGTTGAAGCGGCGACTCTGCCCGCCAGGATAGCACATCACCAAGTGATTGCCTTTGGGGAAACTATCCAGCAACACCTGGTCATATTCATGCACAGGCTGATACCTGCTGCCTACTTTTTCATAGAAGATTTTTTTCATTCAAATTGCTTGATCACTGTGTTCAGGGCTTCGATCACACGAGTGTTTAAAGCCACATCTTCGGGATGCAACCAATAGCCGCCTGGGTTGGTGTCTGAGTGCGGATTTTTCTTCCAGTCGCTGAGTTCTTTCTTGAGATAACTGCGATACTCTTTCAAGTTCAGCACGGTAATGCGATCAGCAGCCTCTCCGTCTAGGGTGATGGGTCCCATTCGCTTACTCATTGTGCGCTTTCACGGAGCTGCCACTGAGTCCGGACACCATTTGAAACTTTTCCCATGCGTCTTTGACAGCTGGAGACGACTCCATTTCATCAGCAGACACCACAGTCTCCAACCAGTAGTAAGGCAGTCTACGAGGATGAGCACCAAACTTACGTGGCTGATGCAGTTTGCCCAAATTCCACAGGTTCCGGCTGACATTGCGAAACTCTTCTTCGGTGTGATCAGAGCTGGCCCATTCTGGGTTTGAACCTGAAAACATTCTGATCATACTACCGCGATTGCTACCACCAGCGTAACCTTGCCAGATACCCTGCCATTGTTCGTCATCGTGCGGATCAAAATCTGTACGAGCCACAATGACCAACACATCGTTGATATCCACACGACCTTCCACAATGTCCCTTACACAACGACTATAACTTAAACCTATTTTCATGCGTGATCATCTCCACGGTCACTGGGGAATCGAAAACTGGCCCATCGCAGCACTGCCACTGCTATGGCCAAAACCAAAGTAGTTCCGCCCATCACAGCAATCTCCCACATGCGCTCAGGATGCAGGGCCACAAGATCCACAAGATGGCGTGTCATGGCTGTGATTGCGATATAAACCAAGAACCGTACCGGCATGTGATTGGTTTTAAAATAGATACCAACCATGGCACCTATTTCCAAATAGATAAACAGCAACAGTAAGTCTGCAATAGATGCAGCCGGCTTGTCCATCATGGACCAAAACGCATGCCCGGCCGCAAACACCGTGGCTGCTCCAATGCCAAACAGAGCCAGCCGGTGAAACAGCCCAACCAACTGATTGCCAAATCTATCTATTTGCCGATTGTCAATCACACTTTTTCTCCTGCCGCAAAGTCGCGGAATCGCAAAAACCTAGGAAATCTTAGACTGTATGATCCGTCTTGGTTTTGTGTGACTGCGTCTGCCTGGACTTCAACCAAGTGACCAAGAAGTTGATTCCGGGCCAACCAATACTGATCACGATCGCTATCAGACAAACCACTGCCAACATTGACACGAATATGCCGTCCATTGTCTTCTCCTTCACAGATTATAGCACCCAGTCGGTTTTTGTTCCTACCTGTGCCTTCTTCGAAACCCACTATGGCCAGATCAACTGAGATCACTGGTTTCCATTTCATCCAAAAGTCTGATCTTCGGCACTCGTAAGGTGCGTCAAGATTCTTGATCATGATACCTTCATAGCCTTCGGCCACAGCAGCTTCGGCAAATCTTTGCATGACATCATGACCCTCGGCTGAGTCCAGATCCACAGTCATGCCAGGCATGATACGCAGACATGCTGTTTCCATCAACCGTTCGCGAGCCTGCTCCAACCATTCCAGTCGACGATCCTGCGGCACGTTCCAATGACCTTCTTGAAAAGCCTCCAAGGGAATGATATCAAAAATGTGATAGGTCATGCCCGCAGTTTCAGCATTGCTTTTGCGATGTGCCTGCCGCATGAGCTGCTGAAAACTTTCACCCACAATCTCGCCGTCCAGCACAAAACGTCCGCCTGAGCCTCGGCCAAATTGAAAATGTTTGCGAGCATCTTCCACTGCATCTGCTATCTGCGGAAAATTTTCAAACTCTTTGCCGTTGCGGCTGTATAGGGTAACATTGCCATGGTCAATCACTGCCAGCACTCGCACGCCATCCAGCTTGCATTCCAGGCGTTTGATTCCACGAAGTTTTTTAGGGTGATCAGCTGAGTCCTGAGCTAGTTGGCAGGAAAACACAGGAATGCGATAATCAGTTCGGCCCACAACTTTGTTGATGGTCTTTTCCGAAATACCGCAACGGAGATCTTTGATCAGCACACGTCGAGCCAGGCCATTCCATTCATCAGAGTCAAACTGTTGACTCATGGCCTCAATAGCGTCACGAGCTCTATGGCCTGTAATGTAACGAGTGCGAAGAGCCTCTAGCAAGGCCCAAAACTGTGTCCACGGATTGTCACGACCTGTGAGGTTCTGCGTTTCCGGCACTTGTCGCACGCCAAACACATAGAACGGATTGTAGGCTTGATAGCAGTTAAACAGAAAACACTGTGCATCGGCACTGCCCAATTTGGCGGCCATCAGCGCCTTTTCAATGACCTGTTCTTTGTGTATGCGGCTGTCGGAACTTTCAAGGTCACGAATCCATCCTGCAGCCATTACGGCATCAAACCTCGAGTTGCTGTAGTCAGTTTCATTCATATATTTACAGTGTTACCATGATGAGTTGTAGAACACTTTGAGGCCCAAGAACAACTCTGCACGAGCGGCACGAATGAACTCAAGGTCATTGTGATAGTAGTGCTGGTCAGCATCATTGCCAAAAAAGAATCCCTGTGTTGCAGGCAACTGACGTTTTTTCACAGCACGTTCTAGCTCGTCAAGATCCTCGGCGGTGAGCTCGAGCTCGATACCATTAAAAGTTGATCCCCATTCACTTTCGGGAATTTGCTGATTGCTTTGGTGCATGCGGCGCTTCCAAAGGCTTTCCATCCAGCCCTGCAGATTGGGATGCTTGCGCCAGTAGGCCAGCTCACGTGGCTTGGTGACTTTGTCGTTGCGATAATCGCGAGTGTCAGGATCTAGCTCGGCGCCGTCCCACCACTCTTCTTTCTGCCCGGCACGAGCGGCCACGTATGCGTATTGATCAAGACCCACGTCGAACTCCTTTTTGATATTGATACTCGCGTTTGAGCCACCAGCGGTAGCGTTGAAAGTATTCTTGCATGGTCAATCTGGGCTCGCGATAAGCATCATGCTCGTCGCAGTTCTCACGCCACAGCTCGGCCAACCATTCACGGAACGGCTTCACAACTCTTCTTCCTCTTCGCTGAACCGAGGACTCAGTTGGTTGGCATCCAACATGTCACGCACTTCATCAGTGCTGAGCCAGTTCAAAGCAGTGATCAGCATCATTCTAGGATCGATCATGCCATCGTCTACCAGACGCAAGGCAAAGTCACGAGGGTCAGTTTCGAACAGGTTGGTGTCAGACATTATACAGCCTCCAACATGTTGGCAGGCACTCGGAACAAGGTCTGGCCAGTGTCCACTGTGACATACTTGATGGCAATCTTGCGCACAGTGCCAGTGTAGGTTTGCCCATTGCGGCTGCTGGTAAATTTAACCTGCGAGCCTCGACTGATACTGCGGATGTTTTTCTTGGTCATTTGAGCTCGAGCCCATTTCACAGCCGTGGCCACTGTGTTGAGTTCGTCGTTGGTCAGGTTGCCAAACATGATGGCGCGATTGATGTCGGTCACAGTCATTTCACTTCTCCAAGGCGTAGGGACGATTCCAACGACCGATGTTGACGTCAATGTACCAACCTACGTCAAAGTAGTCAGTTTGAATGTCCGAACGATCGTGATTGCCATCATTCATGGCCGGAATCACTTCGCTGAGGAACCGCAGAGCACGGCCATTGAAGTGACTCTTGTAGTGATAGGGGTTCACTTGAATGCCAAACTGTTTGGCATGTTCGCGATCCTGGGGGGAGATGCCATAATCAGCAACAAAGTCAATCTTGCCTTGCCGCACAGTCAGCACCAGGCTAGAATGATTGCGAACTGACAGGCTGGCTCGAATGCCATGCCGTTTGCAGATGGCTTTGATAGCAGGGGCCAGTCGAGCTTTGAGTTCTTGACTTACATACGCCATGTCACGCTCCTCAGTGGTTTACAATAGTCAAATTATAGCAAATTGGCAATTATTGGTCAATCTTGATGCCAAACTTCTCTGCCAGCACAATCTCACAGGCAGCACGAGTGCGTTTGGTTACAACCACACGACCACCAGCAAAGCCAATCCAGAGATTGCGATGCTCCAAGAACCGGATCTCACCGTCAGCGCCATGATGACGTTGGCGAGCAGACACTTTGGGCGCAGCCTTGGCTTTGGGCGCAGCCTTGGCTTTGGGCTTGGCTTCAACTTTGGGTACAGGCTTTTGAGCAGCGGCGGCCTTGGGTTGAACTGCGGCAAAACCGTGCTTACGGTCATACTTGGCAATCTGCTCGGGCGTCATACCCCAGGTGTCAATCAGCCGTTTGACTTCGGTGCCGGGCAGTTGATTCCAGTGAATAATTTTGTCGGTCCAGTTGTTCACAGCAGGCTCCTTTTTGCTTACTATGCCCATATTATAGCAAATGGCAAAATACCGGTCAACCTGGCAAAATCCCACAAAAAATTGTGGTAAAAATACCACAATTTTGGTCAGTGAACACTAACCCAGAAACTGTGTGTTTTTAGTACACCGGAATCACAGCAGGCACAGGCGTCACAGCAGGGGTTGTGCTGGGGGTGATATCCAGACCCAGACCTGCGCGGCCTAATTGTTGTGCATTGCTGGCTTCACGTAGACAGGCCACAATGGCCTGACCAGTCAGTGTGTTGGTGTCAGCCACACTGTTGAGAAAAGCAGCAGGCCCACAACTGTTGTTTTGAGTGCCGTACTGACTGAAATTTTGTACCAAAGCCATTACACTGACTTTGTCGCCAGCGGGCAGCACAAAATAGTCAATGCTGGCCTCTGTGGTGTATTTGGCCGACAGATTCATCAAATTGGCCATGTAGGTCCAGGCGGTGTTGAGTGTGGGCACATTGGGATTGGCGCTGAGTGCAGCAATAGCCGCGTTGGCATTGGCAATTTGAGTGAGTACAGCAGCATCATTGGCCGCTACAAGAATGGTAGTGTAGGCAGTGTTTAAGGTATTGAGACTGCCGGCAGACTGCAGCGTGTTCACAGCCGAAGTGGCTGTATTGAGTCTGCTGGCAAAATCATCATGGTCAATGGCCAGTCCCAACACATCACAGGTTGTTATGGTACCATTGGGACCTGTGCCCGTGGCCACAGAGTTAGCAAAGTAGTCAGTCACCGAGGAAGCAATGACCTGTGTCTGGTCTTGGATCAAAGGCAGACCTGCAGCAGTGCTGAGCCCGCCAACAGTGGTAGGCAACCAATAGTTGGTATCGTTGATGTCTGTGCCTGCTGGTACGTCTTGTTGTGCGCGATAAAGAGTAGGAATAGGCTGACCCTGTGATACCAGAGCGTCCGCCAAGTAAGTGTTATCAAGATTCCATGTGTTGGGACTAAAACCTTTGACTGCCTGAGCTAGAGCTGGCAATGAAGTGGCGTTGACACCCTGTAACTGCTGATAGGAACTCTGCACTGCTTTGCTGCTCACTGCCAAAGCTGCAGGAATTACTTTTTGCAGGTCGTCGCAACCTGTGGGCTGTGGCAAAAAGTTGGCTACATTGTTGGCCAGGTCAAGGTTTACACTGAGGTCTGGACCATAGATAGGTTCATAGCCAGTGGGAGTTGGTGTTTGTAGTGTGGTATAACTGTTGGGAAAAATCTTGCTTTGATCCAACAAGTCGGCCATGTTGGCGATATTGGCAGTGGTCACATCTAAGATCTGCAAAACCTGTGTCAGCGCATCGCCTGTGATATTTTGCATGGCCTGATAGGCTTGCCGCTGCAAAAGATTGTACTGGCTTTCTGTAATATCAACACCACCATTCAGCAACGACTGGATGCCAGCAGCATTTATGCCTGCAGTCTGCAATGGATCGCTTACAAAACCAGGCATACCGCCTTGAAATCGACCCACCGTGGCCAGCTGCCGCAGCAGCGCGCCGGGCGTGCCATATTGGTTTAGATCACTGAAGTTGGTCAACAGTCCTTGGTTGGCCAAGTCTGTGCCAAAGGCACCTAGGTCTGGATTCATGTCACTGATGTTGTTGGTGATCAGACTGTCTATGTTGGAAAACGTAGGCCCCAGATAGGTCTCAGCATTGACTGCAGAATTGATAAATGTGTTTGTTGTGTTGATGTAGCCCTGCACGGCCATGAATCCCTGCGAGAATCTACCGTTGTCGCCATCGCCGAGATAGGCCGAAGCAGTTTGCCTAATTAACTCGCTAAATCCAGACGGATCCAGTGTACTGCCATCTGTGGCGTTGAACGGTGTGGTAAGGTATTCAGCATCCAGGTAAGGATAGCTGCCGACCGGACTGGCCGGAATACTGTTTCCCAGTGCTGGACATACAGTGTTGCCAATACTCAACAAACTTTCCAATGTGCTTTGAGTGGCAAAAGACTGTGCCTTGTAAAAATTCACTGCCGCAATAAAATTGGATATCAGTGTGGTAGAATTGAATGCTACCAGAGCTGCATTAAGTGCAGCCGGCAGTGGTTTGATTCCAGCATTAGCCATTAGACCAGCGGCTGCGGTCAGTTGCAAAGGAGTAACAATACCTTGCGCCATTACGCTCCCACCGCAACATTTGTGCTGCCTCCGGCTCTGGCATGTCCGCAGGTATCCGCAGCGCCAGTGTAGACTACAGGCACACCTCCGGCTCGCACTGTGCCAGATCCACCTGCTGTTGTAGCGGAACAATGAATGGGTGGTGCACGTCTTTGACCACAGGGCGGGTGTGCAGTCACAGAATTGCCATTCACAATCACTGGTCGATTGTTTATTCTCACTGATCCCACACCTCCGGTAGCTACACCGCCGGCGTCATTGGCATCACCCACACGTTGCACTGCTGGCATATTATCCCACTAGTATTTTCTTTTCTGGCACTTTGATGCCAGTGGTTGCTTCTAGATATTTCATGCACACCGCATCATCAGTCAGACTCCAAATAGCAACGCAATTTATATTTAGTTGGGGGATTTCACCAGGGTCTGCAGTAAACATAGAAGGTACCAGTCCCATGCCCTGCGGTCCTGGAGCCACGCTGACGGGATTTTCGATGCCAATCAAATTGTCATTGCACTTTACAACTTTGGCAATCACCTCTTCGCCAGAGTTAAGTTTGAAAGTATATACTTTTCCAATATTCATTTTGTTTCTCTTTTCATGTATTGATAGTTTGCAGTGTCTTGGCTTTGCGCACGCCTAGCTGATAGTTTAGCACATAATAATTGAGCTGTCGAGTAAAGCTGGCACAAAATGCGTCAATGGCAATCTTGCCTCTGTCTAACACATCGGGCACATCTTCAAAAAGGTAATCATCAAACAGCATGAACCCGCCAGGTTTGAGTAGGCCCCAGGCCATCACAGCATCGGCCATCACAGCATCACAGCAGTGATTGCCATCAATGTAGATAAAGTCAAATTGGCGTTGTTCTACAATAAATTTGGCCAGGGTGGGATAGCTCAAGGCCACATGCAGTTCTAGAATTTGATCAGGCCCTTTGACCTGTGCAGTGTTTGAACGAAAACGATTTTCCCAAGTTCGATCAGCAGTGGGCTTGTCTCCGTTAAAAGGATTGATGTGATAGTTTGCAAACGGATCTACACACACAATGGTGCCATTGGGGCTCAACATGTTTTCCAACATCCAACAGGTGGACCTACCTTCGTGACAACCTATTTCTAAAATGTTGTCAAAGTTTGCATCATAGTTTTTTATGATGTGTTCAAAGTTATCAACTCTTTTACTGAACCAGTCAGATGTAAATTCCAGCATTACAATACCCGTGTTCTAAGATGCTCGCGCAACTCAGTGAAACCGCCAATCAACTGATCATCCAAAAAGATCTGCGGCACTGTTCTAGCACCAGGTACTGATTCCAATAGTTGTTCGCGTGTCCAACCTTGATTGATGTTACGTTCTTCGTAGTCAATGCCGCGACTGTCCAACAGGGCCTTGGCCTGCACACAGTAGGGACATTGATCTTTGCTCCAGACAATGGCTTTCATGAGTTCCTCGTAGTTAGTGATAAATTGCTTGTAATCTCGAGTCAAGATCTCGATTATAAATGGGGAAATTATTTAGCAGCACCTCGTAGTTGTGGTCGGCTATTTGTTGCGCCTCGTGCATAAGGTCTGCGAAGCATTGATCATCTAGTGCAGCCAACTTGGTCACCACATCCTGTATGGCCAGCCAACGAGCACGGCCCTGCAGATTGTCATAGCTTTCGTCCCACAGTGAATCAAAGGTTTGAAATCCCAGGCAGCGCAATCGTTGAACGAATCCCGGAGCTGCAAAACACACAAATGGTTTGGCAGCTGCCAAAGGCCTAGCAATCTTTTCTGTGGGCCAAAAAGTATTGCCATACAGCATGGTTTCGGCCACCAGCTCAATAAAAAATTTATCATAATGCGGCAACAGAGCAGCATGCAGACGATTGTGTGTATGATCGGCTGACATGGATGTGTATTGATCTGTGGCCTTGGCATTGTCGATGCTGGCCGGCGTGTGGTTTCGATACCAATCACACACACTGTTATCTTGAATATACTGTCGCCACACAGCTTCGTCGCGCTGTTTTGGCTGCCATTCTGGCCATGAACATACAAACGTCATAGGCAAATTTTCTGGCTGCTGTAAATGGCTGATCAGGCACTGATCAGCAAACTGACGCGCCATATCATACATCACGCACAGTCTCTCAATGGTCAATCTACCCACAAACATGGCAAATCGTTTGGCGTCGGGTTGCACTGGCAAACGTCTGTGGTATACCCGTGCCTGATTAAAAAAATTCATGTTTACACCATGTTTGACGTTGCGCCAAGGCAACTGTTCCATGGTGTTGCCGCACCGTAGCAATATTTGACTATCAGGATAACCTGTGCTGTGCTGCCAACGTTGAATCAAGTTGGTCACACCTGTTTCCGTGAGGCTTACTCCCTCGCGTACATCAAAAGTCACTGAGTGATACAACGGATCTGGACGAAATGCATACAGAAATTGCACCACATCTTGCCATGATTCTATCCAACCGTCTGAGTACACAGGAATGCGTACCACTGTGTTGACCCAACTTTGGTCATGATCAGACATAGGTGGTGCTAAAAATTTCCTTTTTGACCACACCATAGTCTCCTGGACCATGACGCACTAGGTAGTCATTGCCAGCAGTGTAGTTAAGGGTCTCTCCCCAGCTGGTTTTTACAGCACCGTCGTGATCGGCCAACTTGGCAACTTTGATGATCTTTTTAGGGTAGCATATTCCATTGCCTGCATCATCTTTGAGTTCGCGAAACTTGTCTGGCGGTATAGGATATTGTTCGCCTTTGGGTCCAGTCAGAATGTAATAGCCGCGTTGATAGCTAACTGGCCCTTCAAGAGTCTGCAGTATGCCATCCTGTGTTGCTATTTCATAGCGTTCAGGCCGCGGTTTTTTGTAGGTCTCAAATCCGTCCCGAAACCATGCATCGCTCACAGTGTTCTCCATCAGGTTGATCAAATTTCTCATAATTGAGGTAGCTCCTCGTAGTTGATGGCATCACTCATCACACCAATCACATAATTGGTGCTTTCGTTTTCTTGCAAAGCTGTTTGTTTCTTGCTGGTATCCACATGTTTGTTGAACCAAGGTATGGGTGTTGATCGCGGCGCAGGTTCATGATACTTGATACCAATTTCTTTCAACGCATTTGCTGCTGTGTAGTCCACAAAGTCTTTCAAAATGGCTGCATTGAGTCCAATCACAGGTCCTTTCTGAAACAGATAGTCGGCCCAGGCCTTTTCCTCGCGTATCACATCCATGTACAGTTGATAAACTTCAGCTTCGCACTCAGCTTTGGCAGCAGCAAATCTTGCATCTTCTTTGACCACTTGATTTATCATCCAACCAGTCCAGTCTCGATGCAAAATCTCGTCCTGTAAAATCAAACTGATAATGTTGCCATTACCGATGAAGATTTTGTTTTCTACCATGGCCAGGCTGGTGGCAAAGCTGACCATGAAACGAAAGGCCTCTAGTGCATAGCTGGCATTGAGTGCCAACCAAATGGCCTTTATATGTTCTTTCTCACTAACTAACATTTCGCCAATTTCTTTTTGGCAGTTTAGCGTGTGTAGGTAATCATAATATCGTCCTACACTGCTAGCCATGTCTACAATTTCCGCAGTGTCGTGAATGGTGTTGAACACTTCTTTGGGCACATTGTAGATATTGCGAATGATGTGGCTGTAACTACGGCTATGGATATTGGTCTCAAAGAATGTCCAGTTGTAAACCACTGCTTCCAGTTCAGGGATAGATATCACTGGAGTGAAGATTTGACTGGGGCCACGACCCTGCAAGCTGTCCAAGGCAGTCTGCCGTAGAAGATTGGAAGTAAAGATATGCCGCACAGTGTCGGATGCCTCTTTGAAGTCATTGGCATCTTTGGTGAGGTTGACTTCTTCGGGCACCCAAAAAAATCCGCGAGCTTCTTGTTCAAATTTCACCAGTTTGTTGTATTTGACTTCTTCAAATCTCTGTATGGTCACTGGTCCAGCAGGATCCAAGAACATCTTGCGATGTAGATAGTCTGTTTTGGTTTGTAGGTTGTATTGTGCTTGGCTCATATAGATTTTGTTATAGTTTGCAACTTTCACAGTCTGATTCAAGATCAAGATCAATTTCGGGGATCTCAATGGCCTCAGGTTCGCGTGCCTTGGCTCCTTGTTTGTTGATGAGACTGTAGTAAAACGTTTTTACTCCCCAGCGATGAGCCAGCATGAGGTTGCTGGCAATCAAGGTAGTGGGCACTTTGCGGTCAGGGAAATGCGCAGGGTTGTAGAATGTGTTGGTGGATATGCTCTGATCCACATAGGCCTGCAGCACCGCGGCTGTTTTGAGGTATCCCACACAGTCAGTCTGGGACCACATCAGCTGATAACGATTCTTGAGTCGATGATATTCAGGCACTACCTGTGTAAGACTACCAGCCTTGCTTTCTTTCACTGTGATCAAGCTCATGGGCAATTCAATACCGTTGGTTGAATTGATCACAACTGAGCTAGATTCCACAGGAGCAATGGCCATCAGTGTGGCATTGCGCACGCCATGTGTTTTCATCTGCTCACGCAGGGGTTCCCAGTCTAGTTCAGGCGAAAAGTCCGTGAGTTCATTGACCCCGGAGCTACGTCGTTCCCAAGGAAAGATACCACGACCATACCAGGTGCGGCTCGAATCTTTGCACGGGCCGCGCTCGCGGGCCAGCTCGACCGTAGCCTCTGTAAGATAATACGCTTGGTGTTCCGCCCATGACTTAACCTCGGCCAAAGCGTCTTTGTCACCATATTGCAGTCCGCGTTTGGCATGCCAGTAAGCCAAGTTAGTGATGCCGATACCAAGCGGCTGAATTTCGTCATTCGAAAGTTGACTCTGGATCGAGAGGAAGTCTTGGTAGTCCAGGATATTACACAGCGAACGCTGAAGAATTCTACAAGCGCGGCGCATGTCTTCAGGATTTCTAAAGGCACCCCAGTTGATTGAGCCAAGAGTACAGAGGGCGATTCGACCCGTGTCATCATCAAGTCGCTTGAAAGGTTTTGTAGGAAGGAGAATTTCACAGCAAAGGTTACTCTGGTAAATGGTGTGATACTCAGGATCAAACGGACCTTGATTCATCACATTGTCAATGAACACTAGATAGATACGACCAGTGTCTGTTCGCTCCTTAAGTATGCCCGATTTGAATACTTCTTCTGCACTCATTGTCTTTTTGCGCAAATCAGATCTAGCTTCATACCTCACATAAAGATCTTCAAAAAGAGCTGTGTCTCGGTAAAAGGCTTCATAGAGATCTGGCACTTCATTGGGATCAAAGAATGTTATTTGTTCTCGATTTCGGAATCGTCGCCAGAAGAAAGCACTAAGCACAACCCCATAATCCATATGACGGACTCGGGTTTCTTCGGTTCCTTGATTGTTTTTGAGTACAATAAGATCATCAAACTGATGATGCCAAATGGGATAAAATACTGTAGCACTTGCATTGCGAATTCCACCTTGACTGCAACTCCTTAGATCACCGAACCACTTTTTGAGGAAAGGTATCATGCCGGTGTGCATGATCTCACCGCCCCGAATAGGGCTGCCTAAAGGTCGTAAACGTCCAATCTCCAAACCAATGCCAGCACGTTTGCTAGCATACTTGGCCATCATTTCTCCAGAAGCAAATATGCTATCCAGATCGTCATCACTGCGGATAAGAACACAAGAACTAAACTGTTTAGTAGGTGTACCAAGGCCTGCAAGCACAGGAGTAGCAAGAGTAAATAAGCCGTCACTAGCTGCATTGTAGTATTCCTTGATGTATTTCATGCGAGCCGTGTTGGGCTCTTCACTGTGAAACACTGTGGCAGCTGCCACCATGTATCGTACCTGTGGGGTTTCATAAATTTGTCCTGTTGAACGATTTTTTACAAGATACTTTTCAATCAGTTGTTCGATGGCAGCGTAACTATACTGTTCGTCTTTGGCATGATCAATCATGCCTTGCATACGGTTCCAATCTTCTTCGCTGTACCATTCCAAGAGCTCAGGAGTGTACAAGCCTGTGGCCACGTTTGTTTTCACAATCTCATACAAATGGGGAGGATCATAACTGCCATACACATCCTTGCGTAACATGCTGAGACGTTGTTTGCCCGCCACATACTGATAGTTGGTATGCCCCACATCAGGATTGGCTTCAACGTCAATGAGATCCACAATGGCTCGCAGTGTGATACCGTCAATTTCTTTGGTGGTAATACCGTCATAGAAATGCAGCTGAGTGCGAATTTCTATCATGCTTTGACTGACGTCGGCTATGCCTGCACAGACTTTGGCGATCTGCGTTTGCCATTTTTCCAAGGCCAAAGATTCTCGAGAGCCGTTGCGTTTGACAACTGTGATATTTTTCATTTTGTTACTGTATTTGTTGTTTTATTTGTTGCTGGCTGACCCTGCGTGTGCTATCAAACGGGGCTAGGTTGATATTTAACACCTGCCTGCGATCCCAATTCAATATATATTTCTTTTGGCCCACTAGGACTAAATTGTCTTGCCCAGTGTCCACCAATTCAGCATCCTGGATGTCTGGATGATCCAACAGTGCAATAGTATACAGCATTCCTAGCCCGCGAGCAAGCGAGCAGAACATGTTGTCATCCAACAACTGCCAGGGATCTGGCCAACGCTGTATGTCGTCCCAGTGCAAATGATAAGGACGCCAAGGTGATTCAAACCACCAAGCATTTATCAATGGTAAAATGGCATGAGGCAGACCCGTGGCACAGGTTGATCTCAGTTGATTCCATGAGGTCAACCTTTGCTCAAAATTGGCATGCCACATCAGGCCAACTTGGTCAAAGAATAGTTGAGTGTGGCGGCCACGCCGGTATTGGTTGTGGTATATGTCACAGTGACCAGACTACCTGTTTCTGAGGCAGAAAAAGTCACCCCGGTGTCACTGTTTTGAAAACCAGAGTCGTCCCAGAAAAGATTGCTGCCTGTGCCATCGGTACTGGACACCACTGTGAATTTTCCAGTGCGAACATTGGCAGCGTTGCGTACCACTGTGTAATCCATTTGAAATGCTCTAGCAACAAACGCTGCATTGTTGGGGGCGCCAGGGGTGGTGGCATTCACTGTGTACAGAGACACATTGCTCACATTGTTGGTCAGCGACGCAGTGATTCCAGAATTTCGCACGTATGTGCCCAGAGCCAGCTGCGAACCATTGGTTAGCCCTACACTGGCAGTGTTGTTGAGCTTGATGCGAGTGTACACTGTGGCATAAAGATCACTGCGTTGAAACATATCACCCACTGATATGTTGTTGGCAGTATCAATGTCAATGATTGAACTATAAGGCTGTGTTGTACCCAAGAAATGATTGCCTACATCATAGAACACATTGTATCCTGATGCATTGAGACTGACATTGTTGATCACAATGCCTTCTACATAGATGTTGTCAAACACACAGTGTAGGATCTTGGTGCCAGTGGCACCACCGTTCACTGGTGTAACACCGCCAAGATACACGCCTTGATACAGAGTATCAAACTCGCATTCAGAAATCACTACGCCTTTGAGCTGCTGTTCGGTATTGGTTCCATAGGTGAATCCGCCAAACGAACAATTGTTTACATTGACATGAGAGCACACCAAACTGGTAGTACTGGCCCAGGCCAGCGCAATGGTTGGGTCAGCGGCTGTGGTGAGTTCTGTTTCGGTGCGCGGTCCTGCAATGCTCATACCATTTAACTCGCTGTCCACAACATTCTGCATCAACAGTCCATCCATGATCTGGTTGGTGGTAATTTTCATATTGTTGATGCTGATACGCTGAGGTGGTATGGCTCCATTGGTACCAATGTTGGCACCTGTCTGTTGCAAGCTGTCGGCTGTGCGCACCACATAATCTGGCAGTGATTCTGCTGCCCAATAGGTTGCATTGCCAATTGCAATGCCTACTGGAACTGGGGCCAAACTGCGATAATATGTATAGCTGGGACCGGCCGCAGTTACCTGCACCAACACACCAGACTGATAACTGTTCAATGTACTCCATTCATCTACCTGAAAGTGCAGAATAGAACTTTCTGGTCCCTCGCCGTACATAAGACAGTAGGGCGGTACATTAATGGTTCCAGTGATCAAATAGGTACCTGCTGGAAAAAACAATCTTCGACGAATGGCAGGATTGACTTGACGACAATAGAGTTGAAACAGAGCACGATTGATAGCTGCTGTATCGTCTGTGACACCATCGCCCTGTGCACCAAAATCCTTTACACTGGCAAACTGATCCAGCCATGTCTGCAGACTGAGTTCTACTGGGGTACTAACACTGGGTCCGGTCTGTACTGTGTAACCCGCTGCATCACCCTGATAGGTATAGGCTGTGGCCAATGCCAAGATATCTGAAAACTCAGTGAGAATTTCGGTGTTTCCAACAATGGGTGCACCGTCAGCTAAGTCGCCGTTGCCAATAAACAGTTGGCGAGTATCAGCTGCCCAGCCTAGTTCAGCAGCGGCCAGCGGCTGTGGAAGATCTTCAATGAGACCTTTGCGATTGGTTATTCTGGATATTTGTACAATTGCCACAGTGTGATTCCTTGAGCTATCACATATTTAGCATGTAATACTGCTCAACCTTTTTCCACCACTCTGTGCGATAGTGCTCGAATTCCTGTCCTTCCAACACAAATTCTTGATACTGTGGTTGACCCACAATGTTGTGATTGGCATCCAGATTGGGCTTGACACACATCAGCACCACACCTTTGCGAATTTTGGTGCCAAACAGTTCGTTGTGGGCTTCGGCATAGGCTGCTAGTTGCATGAAATAATCACCGATCCATTCACGTTTTTTTGGCTTGTTGCTTTGTTTGTAGTCCAAAATTGATTCTTGATTTAGATGGATGCCCGCACCGTCGGTGGTACCTGCGTAGATCTTGGGAAAATACAGTGGTACTTCTATACCCCAAAATTCTTGCACATTTACCAGTCCTTTTTTAACAATTTCTTCGGCCATGACATGGCTGGGCCAACTGAATGGATTTGACCCTCGAGCAGGCACAGATCCTTCTTTGATGTAGCGTTCCAGATAGGTGTGCATCCTGGTGCCACGATTGGCTGCTTCGGTAGTTATTTTTTGAGCCTGTTGATAGCCAACATTGCGACGCCACTGTTCCAGAGCCTGACGACTTTCTTCAGACTTTGTTTTGTCCAAGATCGTGGTCACTGAAGGCAGTCGACTTCCGTCGGGGGTGGCATAAAATCTTCGCCCTTCGATGACCACTCTTGGCACAGGCTGATAGTTAAATTTTGGGTTATACACGAAAACTTTCGCCGCATCCGCAGCGGTCACGTTCATTGGGATTTTGAAACTCAAAACCTTCGTTGAGCCCTTGGCGCACATAATCCACGGTCATGCCTTTGAGATACACTTCGTGTTTGCGATCTATCAAAACCACAAAATCAGGTTGAGCATAGTTGACTGTGCTGGTGTCGGCTTGATAATTTTTTACATATTCTAACACATAGGCCAGACCTGAACAGCCAGTGGTTTTTACTCCCACACGGATGCCGGCGTAGCCATTGGACTGCAAAAGTTTTTGAATTTTGTTTCGAGCAGTTTCAGTGATTGTTATCATGCCGTTTGCGATAGTCCTCTACAGCAGCTTTGATCGCGTCTTCAGCAAGAATCGAGCAATGTATTTTAACTGGGGGGAGTGCAAGATGTTCGGCGATTTCAGTATTCTTAATAGTTGCGGCCTCGTCCAACGTCTTACCCTTGACCCACTCCGTAACGAGTGATGAACTTGCGATCGCCGAGCCGCAGCCGTAGGTTTTGAACCGCGCATCTGTGATAATCCCTGTTTCATTGTCTACCTTGATTTGTAGTTTCATGACATCGCCGCAGGCAGGGGCACCAACCATGCCGGTGCCCACAGAGCTGTCATTTTTATCAAAGCTGCCTACGTTGCGTGGATGCTCATAGTGATCTATAACTTTTTCACTGTAGGCCATGTCACAGTCTCACAAAAACTTCTTGATAGTAGCCGTTGATCAAGACCAACTGGCGACGATAGGCCACACCATCGATATAGACCAAATCAGATGGATAGGCAGGATAAACATTGATTGGTGCTTGAACTGGTTCTGTGGGCCGTGTGATAGCATAAGCTATGGCCCCACCGATCACAGCAGGCGCTACCCAGTTCCAATTGCCATGGTGTCTATGATGATGATGATGGTGGTGGTGATTGTGTCTGTGTTGTGCTGCCAATGGCAAGCTGGTGCACAACATAATCGCGGCTAAAAACTTTTTCATGACGCCTCCTATGTGCAGTATACAATAATTAACGCCTAAAGTCAATATTGGTTACAGTTATTTGGCACGTTTCATGGCTGATTTGGCCATTTTGTTTACCACTTGCTGAGCTTGTGGCACCGAAAGCCCGGGGGTGTTTATCACAGTGCCTTTGAATGCAATCTGATCTGAATCAGGACTCAATGGCTCCAGCACACCACTCAATGGCGCCTGACTGACCACATCGCCTAAGTTTTGTTTGGTTACATTGATGCCAAGACTTTGTGCTGCTTGTATAAAAGCATCCTGACTGATCATTTTTTGAGCATTGGTGTCTTGAGCTCTGCCCGCCAGGAAATTTACCAGACCCAGCAAGACATTTGGATCAGCTGCTGTGGTCTGCGTTTCAACTTCGTCAATGCGCATTACCTGCGTCCGCGGCCCAAGGCACTGGCCGGTGCTGGTTCTTCGTCTGCCACAGGAGCTGCAATTTCATCATCGGCAGCGTCAGCAGCAGCATCAAGATCATCCATACCAGCTGCAGCCATGTCGTCAGCTGGAGCAGCAGGCGCACCCATGGCAGCAATGCCAGCATCTGGTGGCGGTGTCTGGCCAGTGACCACACCCAGAGCCTGATCTAATTGTTGCTTGGCGCCTTGAAGATTTTGCACCAACCCAGTCAAGGCTGCAGTGGCGTCGGTGTTGAATTGTTGGGCTTGGTCAATGCCTACTTGATTTTTGATAGAATCAACCAAGGCCGGTAGTTCTTTGAACTGCATCTCGCTGGCGTCTTCCAACATAGATTGCATCTTGTCAACCATGTCTTGTGCAGCCAACACTACTTGTGCCTGCTGCACTTCAGATTCTTTGAGCATGCGGTATGCATTGCGCAGACGGCTTTCGGCCTGCATCAGCGCAGCGCCGGCTACCAGTTTTTGTTCATCGGGTGTGAGGCTTTGGCCTTTGCTGGCCTTGGTCAGTGCAGTGACAACTTTGGGGTCTTTGAACTGACTGATGTTTTTCTGCATGGTAGCTGCGGTCTGTGCAGGTGCGGCTGTTGCTGGCGCTGGCGGAGCCATGGTTTCTTTTACTCTAGCTGCCAGAGCTTGTTCCATCATGACCAACTTGAGATAGGCTGGATTGCGTTCGCTTTGATGAAATGACCGTTGACGGCGAGATTCCTGTAAGGTGCCACGCACACGTTGCAACATGGCATGAGCCTGGCGATTGGAAAGGCGGTCAAACTCCATGCGCGATCCAAAGTAGCTTTCAAATGCTTTGGCTATTTGTTTAGTTGGCTTGGTGGCCGCTAGTTCTTGCAGTTTCATTTTGGAATCCTCTAAGTTGTATGTATTTAGCCAAATTTAGACATTTTTCTAGCTCTTGACCAATCTGTGATTGTTGGGCTATCTTGGTCTGCAACTTGGTAAACACAATTTCGCTGAAGTCATGATCACGACTGCGCTCAGCCATGTACCTGCGGCAGGCTATGTCTGATGTTAGACTGCGCCATTTGGCATCTAGATTGCGTATACTTTGTGCCAAATTCAACATGTTTCTGTGGTCGGCCACGCACCAACTGATGGCACTGCGTTTGCTGGAAAATTTATCAATTTGATCGCCGCTGCGATTGTACACAGCATAGCCGGTTGATTCATGACAGAGATAGTATTTGCCAAATACCACGTAGCCGCCCTGATCATCTTCCACAATAAGGTACTGTAGGTTACGCTTGAGCTCTTTTTCGGCCCATTGGTCAAGTTTCATCTGCCTGGTCATTTCAGCACAAAAGTGGTAGTCAAATAGGCCACAGTGCCCAGTAGCACAGTGATAATGCCCACTCCCCAGTTAATCAGTTGAACGTTGCGCTTTTCAGCCATGTCGTGCACTATGGTGTGCACTTCGTTTATCATGGATTTCATGTCATCGATATCCTGTTTGACCGTGGCAATTTGTAACTCCAAGGCACGATAGCGTTCAGCGCACAGTTCAACGTGTGCTTCTAGACTTTTCTTTTCGATGTCGGTGGTATCGGACATAGGCTTTTTAGATCAATTATTTATGGCTTGAAACCATAAATTTTGTTTTGGACCCAACACTGTGAGACAGCTCTCCAGGTCTTGACGTTCACCCAGTCCTATCACCATGGGTATGCCATCACATTCAGCCAACAATAGATCAAAGTTGTCGGCATTGGCGTTGCTGGAATACACTCCGGGAGTTTCCACTGAAAATTCAAAGCACCAGCTGTTGTCCACAAGTTGAGGTTCTGACACAATGGTGGGTTGTGCTCGAAGGCTGATCATTTGTATCAGAGTTTCCCAGTTGCGATGTTGATTGCGGGCGTGAGTCCAGTCTTGAACGTTGTTGATCAGTCGACCTGTGCGATCGTGATAGGGTGCCTGTGATGATCTAAAATGCCCAGTAACGCCAGTACAGGTGCAGTCAAACAGAGTGCGACATTGAATATTCATTGCATAGGTATTTAAGTACAAAGAAAAGCCCCGGAGTTTTATCTCCGGGGCCAGACTTTACACTTTACCTAGGGATTAGGTCGACAGCTTGAAACCTGCATTGGTTGCACTGTTTAACTGAAAACCTGTGTAGGTGATGTTGGCAGCTGACAGGAACGTGGCTGCGTTGGCAAATGCACCCACTGGGTACACAGCCACTGACAGCGCAGTGTTGTCAACTTGGTACATTGCCACTGTGGCAGTTTGTTGAATGGCCTGAATAACATTGGCCACATACTCTTGCACGCCACCTTCACCGTTGATGCCGGTGTTGGCCACTGCGCGGAAAAACTCAAGTTTGGGACCTTGAGGTTGTACAGGAACGCCAGCCAACGAAGTGCTGGGTGCAACTGGACCGTTTTGGGTATCCAGTGCAAATACTGGTTGGCTGTCGCCGTTTACTGGAGCAAAATATGCCATGATCTATTTCCTTAAAAGTTAATGGTCTTGGAGGACCTGCACTTATTTAGTCTTTTGGCAAAAATCATGCCTGTTGCGGATTGTTTTGAGCACGATTTCTGGCTGTGAAATCAAAGCGATTTACTGCCTTGGCATAGCCCGCAGGCGTGGCCATTACCCAGCCCTCGTGTCCAGGATCTTTCAAATCTAGATTGCGCAGAATGTCCAGCTTTAAATCATGCAGCAAAATAAACAGGGTAAATGCTGCGGCCATGCCTTCGGTGTTGCTCTGAGGGCTGCGCAAATATTCCACAATGTTGGCAAATTTTCTTGGGGTGACTCGGGCTTGCAACCATTGGCCAAAACCGCTTAGGAGATTGTCAAAACTGCCTCCGGTCTTAATACGTGAGTTGATATAGTCCACACACAGCTTGGCCAAGTCAGTGATTTGCATGGCCCGCAATTCTGTGGGGTTAAACAAAGTGTCAATGGCTGTGCCTTTGCTGCGACGAATATCTTTGATCTGACTGATCAAAGCTGCCTGACCACGTGCCTGTGCTGCATCCTGTGGCACAATGCCTTTGCCATAGATTGGTTCCAGCAGCAGCAGCCCCGGTACTTCGTTGAAATTAACTCTACTCAACGGCTGTTTGGGTTCATGCTGATCTGCATACATGGTATGCATGGCCACACCAGTGGTGCTGTTGCGGATTCGCTGTCCCAGTGCACTCTTGGCCGGAATGCGGTATTCCACAGTGTTGGGTTTAAACACCAGGTTGCCGGCCTGTTCCTGCCAAGGCAGTTCAGGATAATACAGCAAGTCGCCCTTGACATATCCACGAAAGTTGGTAGGTACCGCAGCTTCCAGCTGGGGCCAAAGGTCAGCATAGAGTTTGGTTATGGCACTGCGTTCGCCTGGTCTGGTGCTTTGAATCTTGGCCATCATGGCCGGTGAGGTAGCCAGGCCATCATAGCCCTTGGCTTCAAATCCCGATCCGTCTGTGAGCACAAATTCACCAGTGGCTGGTTTACGCCCAAATACCACAGCTGGTTTTCCATCCCATTTAACGCTGGTGGTTTTTTGCGGGGATTCGGCAGCGTGCTGAATGATGGCCAGGGCTTCGTCCACACCGCGACTGCCTTTGCGAAACACCAAATCTTCCAGGTGCTCAATGCCCTTGGCACGCCCACCAACGTTGCTGTCATCGTCTTCGTAGAGTTGGTAAGGATTGGTGGCATCAGTTTCAATCAAAGGCGACATGCCTTTGTTCACAATTCTGTCACGCAGTCTGGCCAAAAAGTTTACATCTGAATTTTCTCGCACTAGATCAGGCTCTTGCAGCCCTTCTCTGGCCAGATATTCTCTAAAATCTTTGAGCTTGGCGTCTCGATCAGCGTCACGTGCCAGCGCAGTGTAGATAGACTCCACACTGCGCAGATTGTCTGCGGTGGCTGTTTTGCCCAGCAACGCTTTGGCCACTTGGTCGGGATCCAGGCCTCCGTCTACCAATTGGTTGGTGGCTCTGTCAAACATGCCGTTGAGACCCACTTTGAATCCCAGTGTTTTGGCCAATGAACTCAGCAACACATTGCGCACCATGCCTTTGTAGCCTGGTGATGATCCGCTGTAGTAAAAGATACCCCAGTCAACATTGGGCATGAACATGAAATCGGCCTGTACATAGCCATTGTTGGGATTGCCATTGATAGGAGTGCGAAAGTGTACTTCGCCGCTTTTTTTGACCCAGTTTGCAGGATCTTCACCATGACTTTTGACCAGCTCATTGAGCTTGGCCGCCAACTGGTCTTTGGTCATATCTGTGGTATCTACGGCCAGGTCAAGATCTCCCGAAGTAGGAGTGCGCCCTGTTGACCCCAGCCAACGTTCTCGTGGCAGGTCCAGGCCTGTGACCATTTCCAGCCACTGCACTGTTTGAGCTACGTCGCTTTGATTGATGCGCTGGGTCAGCGGTTTGCCATCGGCATCTTTGAATACGTTGCCACCTTCCAACAGTTTCATATTTTGCCCTGTCGTTTCAATGCTGCATACACTGGATCTGTGGGCAGTATGGGCTGTCCTCCTGGATAGGACATTCCTGTAGAAGACGGCGAAGATTTTGTTTGTTGAGCTCTTTTGATAGCTGCTTGCTTGGTTTCCCCGGGCAGTCGTTGAATTTTGGGCTTGGCGGCTGCAGCAGGTGCTGCTGTCGAAGATGCTGCAGACGCAGAAGCTCCGGATTGCTGTGTGGTTGCTTGTTGTTGCGCCCGGGCATAGATATTTTTAAATGTTTCTCTAGTTTTGGCCACATCAATGGGCAGTCTTTGTCCAGCAGCATTAGACAGTTTTATTGCTGCATCAATGTCTTGATCAGTCAAGTTAGGCACAGGCTTACCATTGAGAGTCTTTGTTCTCACATATTCTCTCACTAATTTTTCCGCAGTATAATTTTGTACCTGTGCAATGGTTGCCGCGCCACGTCCCATGGTGGCCGCAATATTGCCTTCTGGGTTCCAATTCATTTGTCTAATTTGATCTGCAGGAACACCAGCACTGCTTAGAGTCTGTAGAGCTAGGTATTCGGCTGCATTGCTACCAGCAGACTTAACTGCTTGCATGCCTGCAGAAGCTGCATTTTTGATTCTAGATCCTAGAGTGGGTTTGGTAGGAGCTCCTTTGGCCATCACATCGGATATTGAGGATGTGGATAGGCCAGCAGGCGCAGGTTTGGCAGCCATGCCCTTGACTGGAAACGCTTCGTTTACTACAGTCTTGTGAAATATTTCATAAATCAACATTGGTTCTTCTCACCGATCTAGAAAATTTGCCCGAGTCTCTGGTGCGTATGGCATTCAACAGTTTTCTGGTAAGATTTTCAGCCTGATCCGGCGGAAATTCTGCGTCTATCTGCTCCAGCAATCTTATGGCATTGGCAATGATGTTAGACGCCCGGTTTTCAATTACCAAGCGTCGATCACGCTCAATGTACAAGTCATCAAGCTCTTCAAGTATACTGCGAGTGCGTTTCTGCATCTGCGTTGGGACCTTTGGATTATTTATTAATATTTACACATATAACTTGGTTATTAAATACCTTATGAACAATTACTTTTGTGTTTTGCCTTTTTACAGTTTGGAAATAGACCATCGCACTGGAAAAAATATCTATTGTTGCAGATTGCCAGCAGACACTGACATCAAACAAGTTCAACAATCTATAATAAATCAACAAAGATCCCCCTCTTGTGGCACTTGTTGGCGGTTGGAAGACCGTGGTTTGCCCAGCGAACGGCAACTGCATAATAGCGCATTTGACTTTTATCTTGACAGAGACTTGGAAAAAATTGAACAGGATGCAATAGATAACCAATACCGGTCACAAATTGTCAAACTAGATACCAGCAATCTTTGCAATGGTATGTGTGTAACATGCAACAGCAGTCACAGTTCAGCATGGGCAGCATTAGAAAATAAGCCTATTAAATATAACAAAATAGCTACAAAAGAAATTGACAAGATAAACTGGCAAGATATTCGACAACTGTCTTTTGTTGGTGGTGAACCACTGCTAGAAAAACTTAACTTTGAAATTTTAAATCGTTTACTTGAATCAAATAATACCAGTTGTTTTGTGTCTATTGTGACTAATGGCAGTTGTGCATTATCACCAGCACAATTTCAACTGCTGCGTAAGTTTTCAAATCTTAATATTTGTTTGAGCATTGATGGTGTGAGCGCAAGATTTGAGTACATGAGATATCCATTGAGTTGGAGCTTGTTGTGTGAAAATTTAGAACATTTTAAAAAAATCACGAGCAACATCAGCGTGAGTGCAATGATTTCTAATGTGAATGTGTATTACTATACAGAACTGATAGATTTTTTCAAACAGAATAACTTAAACTATCTGTGCAAACAAGTTGAACAACCTCGGTATTTTTCTCCCGGCAACTTGCCAGATTATTTCAAACAACAGGTAATAGACAACAATCCGTTATATGGTGATCAAGTACGCAGTTTTCTCAACATGGGCGCTTTTAGTGATGCACTATTTAAAAAATGCTGTGAAGAAATTCAAAGGCAAGATACTTTGAAAAACATTGATATATCTGATTACATGCCCATAAACTTTACAAAAACTTAGCATATAAATCAGCTAATTCAGGAAAAGTTTTTTCAAAACGTTGATTTCTCAAGCAACAATGTTGTGCTCGAGGCGTTGTACTTTTAAAATTTAGTTCCAGCCCTCCATGAATCATGGAACAGTATGTATCAGACATGGAATATTTAAACGGTTGCTAAGATTCATTTAAATATCAGGCAAGGCAACACCAAAGGCAACCAATGACAGATCTAGAACAGATTGAACAATTATTAGCAGAATTTCGCAGACCATGCCCTAACACAGATGAATACAACAACAGACTAGCAGAAGAATTTGAAATCATTATTAGTCAGCGATTCACTGAATACTTTTTAAAAATCCGGCGTGTGCTGGATCTAAACTCAGACATTCCTCACATGACTCGCGGATCGGCAGGATCCAGCTTGGTGTGCTATCTCATGGGCATCACTGATGTGGACCCTGTGGAGTGGAACATACCATTTGCACGTTTTCTCAACCCGCTGCGCGACGACTTGCCCGATGTGGACATAGACGTTCCGCACCACAAACAGGCATTGGCCATGCAGAGAATCTTTGATGCATGGCCTGGCAAAACTGCCCGCATATCCAACTATGTGTTGTACAAAGAGAAGTCAGCACGTCGTGAAGCTGCAAGACGTTTAGGTGCCCGAGGTCGATTGCCCCGAGACATAGACTACAAAAAACTGGGTGTGGACGAAACTGAAGCACTCCGCATAGAAAAAAAGCTCATGGGCAAAACACGCTGCCTATCAAAACACTGTGGTGGCGTGATTGTGTTTGATCGCCAGTTGCCCCGAAGTTTGTTCCGCGAAGACAATCTCATTTTGCTAGACAAAAACGAAGTGGAAGATCTCGAGCATCTCAAAGTTGATATTCTGGCCAATCGTGGCCTGAGCCAGCTGATGGAAATAGATCCCACTCGCATGATACACGAGTATCCCACTGAGGACGAAGCCACTGCTGATCTCTTGGCACGCGGTGATGTGTTGGGTGTGACCCAAGGCGAAAGCCCGGCCATGCGACGCTTGTTTAGAGCTATCCGACCCACGTCTGTGGCTGACTGTGTGTTTGCCACTGCCTTGGTTCGCCCGGTGGCCATGGAAGGTCGTCGCAAGGCAGCTTGGTTCCGTGACTGGACTGCGGAAGGTGCGAAAGAACGAGCCATAGTTTGCGAGGACGATGCCATAGAACGCATCATGAAACTGATTGGTGTGAGTGCCTACGAAGCCGACATGTATCGACGTGCATTTGCCAAAAAGAACGAAGAAAAAGTCATGGAGTTCATGAATCGTCTGGGCGACCATCCGCTCAAAGATGACATCTATCGAGAGATGTTGAATCTATCAGGTTTTGGACTGTGCCGGGCACACGCTGTGAATCTTGGCAGGCTGATCTGGGCCTTGGCCTATCAAAAGGCCCACAACCCTAGAGAGTTTTGGCGTGCCGCGCTGATGCACTGTCAAGGTTCATATGCTCGCTGGGTCTATCGTAACGAAGCCAAGCGAGCAGGCTGGGATCTGCGTGAGTTAGGATTCTCAAATTGGATCACTGAAGATCCTGTGACCAGTTTCAAAGAACACGGTGCATGGAACTCGCCGGGATTCTTGCCAGGCATGGGTGTGCAAGGATTGTATTCAGAATACTATCAGTTTGCGGGTATTGTGGCCAACAGCCGAGTATTCAAGCGAGATCGCAAACAGTACATTCACTTCATTACCTTGGGTGTAGGCGAAGGTGAGTATGTGGACATCATTGTGGACCGCCCGGTGAAGTATTTCAATGGTGCAGTGATTGTGGGACAGGGCCGGAGACTCAGCAGAGATGGTTCACAGTTCCTGCAGGTAGATCGCAAGGATGTGTCTGCCATGGATATTGACGATTACTTGAAACTTGCTTAGAGATATCTATGATAAAATTCAGCTACCTCAGGAAAGGTCTGTTCAAACGACTGATTCCTAAAGCTGTCAAACTGTTTAATTTCACTTATCATTGAGGCTATGTTGCTAGGAGTTTCCTTCCAGCCTGCAGGTATCAAGGATCGATAACGACTGGTTTGCATAGCATCAACATACTCTTGTGTGCAATTTGCTAGACTGAATTTTCCAGTAGCCACATGCTTGTTGTGATTAATCACATCCCCTTCTCTATTGGTTGTAAACTGACTTGACGTCCAGGCTTCTAGTGCGTTAAGATAAAATAAATTGAAAATGCTCACAGTCTCTTCGACGTGAAACATAACATTACTGGGTGCTGTTTCACGAATCTGCATGATATTACTTACGACCTGATTCCATGACGCCGGCCAACGCAGATACTCAAACTGCTTGCCGCACCCATCCAAACTAAAATGTAATTTCACTAACTTAAATTTATCTATGAGCTCATAGTTTCTTGAATGTATAGGCTGTGTGCCATTGGTTTGAAAACACAATGTTAACTGCTGTTTGGCATAGGGCACAGCATCTGCCAACCAACGAGCTATTTCCCAGTATGCTTGGCCTAACAGTGTTTCTCCGCCGCAAAATACCAACATTTGCAGATTTGAAAGATCTAGGTTTTTCAATGCTAGCACTATGTCATTCTGACTTTGCGGTGACGCCACCAATTGCTTCCACTTGCCATTTTCTTTGAGATGTTTTTGCCAAAAAGTACTGGTCCAAGGTCCGCAGGTCCTACAAGCAAGATTACAACTAATATCAAACATTAGATCAATTCGCTTGGGGCCAGTGGACACTGCTCTCTCTTCACCAAAAGCAGAGTTCATGCCTGTTCGAAAACTGTGTTGCCCAGCAGCTTCCATCCCCCGACAAATATTAATGCATTCTGGGTCCCACACGTTTTGTTTGTTTTTTTCGCGAAGCGGAATAAACTGTGGGTCGTCCCAAAATTTTGTAGTAACATCAACAGGGAAGAGATTTTGTTGCAAACAACAATGCGATGCTGTAGCATGTGGCCCTTTGAAATTTAATCTCAAGCCACTGTGTATCATTGAGCAATAAACATTGTCCGTCATGATGTTTTTATTTTGCCCAATAGCTGCTTCAACTTGGTACTTTGCACATCAGCTGAGATTTTTCCAACATCGTCCGGCTCGGTAGCAGTGGCTTCGCCAGGAACAATCTGGCTTTTGGCCTTGATACTTTCATAGATTGATGGGGCCCGTTTCCGGAACTCTTGGTATTGTTCATCTTCGGCGAGGTCAGTAATGCGCATGGTTTCAATGTTGTACTCCAGGTCAATTTTTTGTCCAACGCCCGTTGACGAGCGACTCTTCATACACTGTATTTGATATTTGCCACGCTCTTTCATGGCACGGCTGGTAAAAATACCAAACACATTATCTGCTGTGTTGATCTTGGAAATACCACCCGAGATATGCGAGTGATCAAATTCAATTTCTTCCACAGCGGATCTGTTCAACTGCGATGCAGTAACCATGAGTATACCCAGCTCTTTGGCTAGATTACGCAATTCTTCACTCACATACTTGTCTTTGACAAACAGGTCATTGGGACTTACCTTGGCGCTAACAGGCATCAGCAAGTCAAGATAGTCAATCATCATAAAGTCCACTCGGCGGCCTGTCTTGATCTGATATTCTTTCAAGAACGCACGAATGTCATTGATATTGCTCTGTGCGGGCAAGGCCTTGACTTGATAGCTGCCAGCTTTTTTGCCTACCAAGCGCACTTTGAGTGCAGCAGTTTCTTTGTCTTTGCGAATCTCTTTGGTGCTCATGTTTGTAAGCATGGCCGCTGTACGCAGGCCAGTGAGCTCTTCTGACAGTTCCAGTGTAATATACACACCATGCAGGCCCTGCTGCACCCAGTTCAGCGCAATGTTCATCATCACAAGGCTTTTACCTGAACCCGATCCGCCAGCAAAGATGTTGAGTTCACCGCGACTGAAGCCACCATACAACAGCTTGTCCAACTGTGGCCATCCTGTAGACACCTGTCCACCGTTGTCAAAGTATCGGGCAAACATACCTTCAGGGTCTAGCCAAAAGTCTGTGCCAAGATCTTTGGTCAAGGATATCTGCACAGCATCTTTGATCAGTTTTTCCACAGGCTCAAACTCGCCCTTTTCCAGCAAGTCTGCTGACTTGAGAATAGCACGTTCCAGTTCTTGGCGTTTGGTAAATGATTCAAACTCAGTCATGAACCATTCAAAATGTCCTTCGTTGAGATCAGGCACTGGTTCCAACTTTATGCCCGTGGCCGCAGCAATTTGCTGTCTGTCGGGCAAGGTTTTGTATCGGTCTGAGTGTTCGCGAACAAACTCTGCCACTGGTCGCAGGCTACGATCAAAGTTCTGTGGATTGTAGATGTTCTGAACACGCACATAGCTCTGTGCATCTTCCAACATCATTTCCAAGAACAGTCGCTGAACATCAACGTTGTAGTCTTTTAACAAGTTGCTTTTTCCTTATTTCAATTTTGACTCGGCTGGTTTCTCTGGCCTGCAAGATAGTGATCAGTGTGGCCAGTCTGCCGTATTTTCGCACTGCGTCGTTGGGATCCTTGCAGTCAGGCCAGGTGGGTATGCTTACTGCCCAGCCCAATTCCACGGCTCGATCTATTAACTCAAGACCAGCTTGATCTTGGTCTGGCACCACAGTGACTTGCCGATCCAAACTGCGTATCAGTCGAGCCTGTGCATCACTGATGGTGTTGTGCATCACAGCCACGCCGCCTGTGCTCAGCGCATCAAAGATGCCTTCCATCACAAACACATGTTGCCAATCAGACCCCTGTTGATCTATACCAAACACATACCCTGGTTGACTGTGACTGATAAACTTGGGTTGACGTCCGTCCAGCATTCTAGCAGTCCACCCCACCACACGACCATCATAGGTAAAGGGTATGGTAACATGTTCGCGCACCCAATGAACACCATCAGTTCTTATTGTGGTCATGGCCGGGAACGATTCCGGCACACCACGATCTCTAAGATATTGCCAGTATTTGGGCAGTTCAGGAGTGATTAGTTCACTGCCAGGTGGGAAATCATCTTGTTCTTCAAACTGAATTGCCGACAACTGATTGCTGACCCTAGTGCGATCGTCCAATATGCCATGTATGGACCTGTGTCGCATGCTCTCAAGATTCAACAAGTCAATTTCTTGTTCAGGCACATGCAAGGCAGCGAGCAATCGGCGTGCTCGATATCCCAATCCACGACCCAAAACAAAACTAGCAGTGGTGCCACAGTTGAAACAGTGATAGCTCCAATTTTGATCACTGAACTTGATACCACCACGACTGCGTCGATCATCGCATACAGGACAGTTGAAACTGATCCAACCCGAAGGCGTTTGTTTGCGGCGTACAGGCAGATATGTCAAGATATCAAGCATCTTGCAATTATAGCACTATCCTTGACAAGAATCAACGATATTGGAGGTTGGTTATGGTGCCGTTGGTAATATAAACCTGTGCTGCCACAGTGCCTTGGTACTGCAAGGGCAAGTAACCCGAACCGCCGTTGATCACAGTAATGGCACCAATCTGCCCATTGCCCACTGCTGTCACAATGGCTTGGGCACCGGCACCGTTGCCCAGAATTTGCACTCGGGGCGGCGCAACATAGCCCTGACCTGCGTTGGTCACGTTGATGGCTGTGATCACTCCATCAGTTACCACTGCAGTGGCCTGGGCACCGCTGCCTAGACTGTTGTTGAAAGCAGCACGAATCAAAGGATGAAATCCTACCACATTGAAATACTGAGTGCTGGTTTCATCAAGGAATTCCCAGCTCTGTGTGACGTCATACCAAACTGATTCATAGTCTTCGGCAGCTTGAAATTTCACTGTGCCGGTGAAATGGTCAAGATCCATTTTCACAGTGGTCAATGCCTGACCATTGGTTGGTATTTGGCTGGAGTAAAACTCAGTGAGTTGGGTGGTGTTTACTGGCTGTGGATACAGTGCCCAGTCTGGCCAATTGGTTGGACCCGGTACCAATTGCTGTGCTTTGCCATAGATTGTGGGAATGGTCAATTCACGGCTGGGAACAAATTCTGGCAACACTGAATCCACAATGTTGCAGTCGGCTCTGGCGCCTGAGTTGGCATCCACATAGGCTGCTTGTACATAGCTACCAGCTGTGCGCTGGATGCTGTAGCTGCCAGGCTGTGCAGTGAGATTGATAGTATCGGCTGTGTTTAGAACCACTTTGACTCGGCCCAGGCTGGCACTGAGTGTTTCCATGGGTTTTTCAAGCAACAGTTGATCGCCAGTTTGATTCATGAGTCTGAACACAAAGGCACTGCCAGTGATGTTGACTGGTTTTTGTTCTTGGTTAATGAACTCAAAGAGCAGCACATTGTCTACCCCTTTGTTTACTGTGAGTTGTTTTGCGTACACTGGGTCATACCTCGCTGTAAAATATCCACCACTGGTGTCAACTAACAACACTTTGGTAATCTGTTGGTAAAGATAAGCGGTGGTGGAATACATTTTAACTATTTAGTGTGTTGATTTTTCTACGCTCCCACGCTTGTCTGAGAGCTGCACGGTGCGATTCAGACAATGTCCTGCCTGCCATGGTCTTGCTTATTTTGGATTTATGAAACTCTGTCTTAGATCGACCTGTAGCGGCTACTTTCAGTTTTTGACGGATTTCTTCTGTGATCGGGGGTTGTACATACGCTACTCGAGGGTTAGCTAAAATTGCAGATCTAATTTTTTCTTTGGTTTCAAAAGACAATTGTCTTCCTTGCAATTTTTTTCTTTGTTCGTGCGACCATTTGGTTCCTGCTGTGCCATCACCACCATCTGTCTTATTGCGTAAGATACCAGTGCCTAAATCTTTGCGACCATACCAACGTATCATTCTTCTTTCTAAAGCAAGGGCGCCAACATTTGAAAGATTATTTTCAAGTATGATGATCAATGATGGATTAGATGGCGGTTGAATTTCTTCCTTGCGCTTATTCCAGGCTCTATTGCCTTTGCCCTTGCCAATATAATATGGGGTTCCGTCTTTACGCAAATAGGCGTAGACATAATAAGTAACCATGCTGTGATTCCTTTGCAATCATAGAGCGGGTGGATGTTGGTAGCATCGCGATCCGCCCTTTATTTATCGGCAAAGAACCAAAACTAAATATGACCAATGGGTAACGATATATTTCAGAAGCTTGCTACCAAGTACCCTTTTATAACTCTATGTGTGTATGCCAGCGAAGAATACGTGGGCATTGTGCAAAATAGAGATGACACAGTGACCACCATCTATGATTTTGGCGCTGTACAAACACAGGCCGACAAGTTGGAATTTTTGGACCTAGCATCAACTTGGTGGTGGGAAAGCAATCGTTCAATTCCCATCAATATTTTCCTGCGTGGAGAATGGGACAAGTTCCGACCAACCCTGCGTACTTTCAGCAACAAAGATCTTGAAATTTTGCATGGCCCCACGTGCAGCCTGTTGGACATTGCTCGCAAAAAAACCAAAAGAAAAAGTATCACACTGGTCAGGCGTCTTGATTGAGCAAGTTCATATGTAGTGAAACCAATGCGGCGTAGCTAACTGCATGAGATTTTTTGAATGTATAGCCCCGGCTGTCATCACCATCCCACACCGATGCAAACACTTCGGTCCAAGGACGATTTTGCAAATGCGCTTTGCCTGGGCGTATGATTGAAATAAACGCTGCCATTCTGGGTATGCTATCAGGGCGCATGCGAATCAACAAATCTGTGTAGTTACCGACGTGCACCAGCTGTGAAGCCCAGGCACTGTCCTGCCACAATCTGTGCCAAGGCGGATCTTGAGCCAGCAAAGACTCATAGTGCTCAGGGTTCTTGATCAGCGAATACACACTCATGTTCAACAGATCAATTTTAAAATAGCCACGCTGTTCGGCAGTTTCATGGTCTATGGCAGCACAGCCCGCAACAACATCCTGTGGAATCTCCGTGACATAGATACCAGAGTTATGTCTACGCCCATTGGTCAGGCGTGCTGGCACATGCTGAATTAGCTTCAACACAGCATCTCTGTTGGGCATGTCAATATCAATATCTGCGCTCATAACCTTGAAAATCAATTGACATCATTTTGTCTTTGTGGGAAAAAATCTTGCACTACCCCTGTGCGGTTTAGGTCTGCTGTAATACAGTGCACTCCGCCGTCCCAAAAATATCTATGCCTAAACTGCACCACATGTGGTGTAATGCCAAATCTATTTAATGCGTCAAATACCTGCTGGTTGTAGTTGAACACAATGACATTTTTTGGATCAATGATCAGCATATTGACATCAAATACAGTTTCTTCAACGTAACCCGTCCAATGAGTCAACCACTGTTCAACGACATCAATCACGGTCTGATCATTTTCAAATCCCGGAATCCACCATCGGCCTTTGTTTTTTTCTTTGAGTTGTAAAAAAGGTCGAACTTTGGTCCAACTTTGATTGGGTAGATATACCACTTCCCACCCAGGAAAAGTGTCAGCATAGGTAGGCACATCTCTTAGGCTGATTATCAGACCCGGACATACTGGACAGTAGACCGCATCGCTGTGCCCGCCAGTGTTCACAATGTGATTACGAGTATTGACAAATTCTCGATTAATGAGTTGAAGATAGTCCTGCTGCTTTTGTCCATAGGATTCAGTGCCAAAATAAAGATCCTTGCCTATGCGAGATATGTAGGCGCCAGGAGCCGAGCTGATTTCAGGTTTGTAAACAATGGTGTTACCTTGTTGTTGAATGCAATCAAAAATTTTATCATAGCTAGAATAAAAAGTTTTCATACGGCCAAGGCTATGAAGT
>SXGQ01499221.1_pt1 | contig 53441 bp, 54 predicted proteins | sample 3178371 | NCBI WGS metagenome assembly SXGQ01 (sample SAMN11356859, study PRJNA531348) | freshwater metagenome | isolation source: freshwater sample F1-20 | place: China: Fuxian Lake, Yuxi | collected 2017-12-25 | reverse complement strand
TCGAGGTTCTCAATCGAACATGGCATGTTGAAGGGTTGGCGGTTCGCCCCGACCATCGCATGGTTGCGCACACCGGATTTCTCACTCATGCTCGATTGCTCGGCGGCTGAGCGGGAGACTGTCTTGCCCTTTCATCGGTCTGCGCGGTGAGCGTCTTCGACGTTGTACTTCTCGGCACGTTCGTGCTTGCCGTTATCGGTGGCTACCGGTTGGGATTCATTGCGAGGGTGATCTCCTGGATTGGATTGGTAGCTGGTCTCGCGCTTGCGGTTTGGCTTCTCCCAAAGTTTCTTGACCAACTTGGGTCCGCTAACCACGAACTTCTGTTGGTCCTTTCGGTTGGACTTCTTCTGGTCGGAGCGACGCTCGGGCAGGCGCTTGGATTTATCGTCGGTGGACGACTCACGCCATCGCGTCGAGACGCGACATTGGGCGTGATCGACCGAATACTCGGAGCGCTAGCCGGCCTACTCGGTGTTGTGATTATCCTGTGGCTTGTTGTCCCGGTCTTTGTTGCCACTCCGGGTTGGCTCGCAACACAAACATCCAACTCGTGGATTGCTCGCACCGTCGATAACTCACTTCCTCGACCTCCTGATGCGATGCAGGCATTGCGCACCGTCATAGGCGATGGCTCTTTCCCCGACGTTTTCGATGCCCTTCAACCATCACCAAAACTTGGCGCTCCACCTGCGTCATCCGGACTCACCATTGAGACTGCTGCAGTAGTCGCGAGGTCAGTCGTCAGGGTAGAGGGACCAGCATGCGACAAGCTCCAGGACGGTTCCGGTTTCGTTGTTGGCGAGGGTCTTATCGCAACCAACGCCCACGTTGTTGCGGGCGAACGATCTACGACAGTCATCCGCAACGATGGCCGCCGGTTCGATGGTGTAGTTGTGGCGTTCGATCCGGAGCGTGATCTGGCTGTTGTTCGCGTCAGTGGTTTCGACCGACCCGCTCTGACGTTGTCTTCTGAAATCCCCGATGACGCAACCGCAGGGGGAGTGTTCGGACATCCGGGGGGAGAACCGCTGCGAATTGCTCCGTTCAGCGTCGCGAGGGTTATCGATGCGACTGGTCGAGATATTTACGGTTCAAAGAGGACTGAACGCAAAGTCCTTGAACTTTCATCGTCCCTGCGGCCGGGGGACTCGGGTGCCGCTCTTTCGAATCCACAAGGGGTTGTGGTCGGCGTCGCTTTTGCCATCGCTCGAGATGTGGAAAATGTTGCGTATGCGCTAGCGCCGTCGGAGTTGCAGGCGGTACTCGTGCAGGTCGACGGTACTGCTGTAAGTACCGGTGCATGCATCAACTGAGACTGCCCAGAGAGGGTCTTCTCCTAGATGTAGGCAAAGACTTGGGATAATGAGAAGGGCCCCAGCAATGCTGAGGCCCTCAAAGACATTCAGATGCGCCGAAAGCGCAGCTCATTCAACTTCGATGAAGATGCATTCTCCGGGGCATTCCTCGGCGGACTCGATGACGCCATCAAGCTGACCATCGGGGATGTTCGCGAGTCCTGCCGCGCCGCCCGGATCGGAGAACACCTTGTCGCCCTCTTTGACATAGGCGAGACCGTCGTCAAGCAACGTGAACACGTCAGGAGCAATCTCCTCGCAGAGTCCGTCGCCTGTGCAGAGATCCTGATCGATCCAGACCTTCATGTGTCACTACACCTCTTCGTGAGGGGGGATGGGAACGTCCCAAACCATAGTTGCTTTGGCGCCCAATGAGGAACCGGGTGCGCATTTCGTCATGAATCAGGAGCACACCACCGTCCCAGACAGTCGCGTCCCTGAGAGGCCCGATAGGGTCCAACCGAAGAGAAGGAGGTCTGTCCGATGAGTTCACAAGATCCCAATGTTGGCAACAGTTCTCCGGATGATGAACTCAGAGAACAGTTCCGTGTTCTTGAGGAAGAAGTGGCCTCGCTTCGCCGGCGTCTGCAGGATGCTCCGAAGCGGGTCCGAACCCTTGAGGAGCGAGTGCTCGAGACAAAGGGGCAGTTGGCTCAGGCGGTCAGCCAGAACGAGAAGCTGACCTACACGTTGCGTGAGGCGCGCGATCACATCGCAGCGCTTCGTGACGAGGTTGAGAAACTGAGTCAGCCTCCTGCGGCCTACGGAACATTTATCGATCACAACGACGACGGAACAGTTGATGTTTTCTCCGGCGGACGCAAAGTTCGTGTCTCACTGCATCCTGATATTTCACCCGCCGAACTACAGCGTGGATCCGAGGTCGTCCTCAATGAATCGCTCAACGTCGTGCTGGCCCGAGCCCCTGAACGCACTGGCGAGGTCGTGACCTTTAAGGAACTGCTGAGTGACGGCCACCGAGCCATGATCGTCGGCAGAGCCGACGAAGAACAGGTTGTTGAGGTTGGTGCGGACCTTCTCGGCGTCAAGCTTCGTTCGGGTGATTCGTTATTGCTTGACCCACGAGCATCAATGCTCCTTGAGAAGCTTCCACGTCCCGATGTTGAAGAACTCGTGCTCGAAGAGGTCCCAGACATCTCCTACGCCGACGTCGGAGGCCTTGACTCTCAAATCGAACAGATCATGGACGCAGTCGAGCTTCCCTTCCTGCACCACGAACTCTTCGCAGAACACAAACTTCCCGCACCGAAAGGCATTCTCCTCTACGGCCCTCCCGGCTGTGGGAAGACCCTCATTGCGAAGGCAGTTGCGAATTCGCTCGCCAAGAAGGTCGCAGAGGTTTCAGGCGACGAACACGCTCGCAGTTACTTCTTGAATATCAAGGGCCCGGAATTGCTCAATAAGTACGTCGGTGAGACTGAGCGGCAGATCCGCCTTGTGTTCGAACGCGCACGTGAGAAGAGCGAAGAAGGCTGGCCCGTGATCGTCTTTTTCGACGAGATGGATTCACTTTTCCGCACTCGCGGAACCGGCATCAGTTCGGATATGGAATCGACCATCGTGCCGCAACTTCTCGCCGAGATCGATGGCGTAGAGACGCTCAAAAATGTGATCGTCATCGGAGCCTCGAATAGAGAGGACCTGATCGATCCTGCGATCCTCCGGCCCGGTCGCCTCGACGTAAAGATAAAAATTGAACGGCCCGATGAAAATTCGGCTTCGCAGATTTTCGCTCGTTACCTCACTTCCGACCTGCCTCTCGACATTGTCGAAATTGATTCACTCGGAGGCGGAGACCCGGAGAAGGCCGTTCGCGTCATGATCGAGCAGACGGTGGCCGAGATGTATCGCGACGATGAGGCCAACCAGTTCCTGGAGGTCACCTACCAAAACGGCGACAAAGAGATCATGTACTTCAAGGACTTCTCGTCGGGCGCAATGATTGAGAACATCGTCAGACGGGCAAAGAAACTCGCGATCAAACGTTTTTTGCGAACTGGTGAACGAGGAATCCGCGTGAACGACATGTTTGAGTCGATTCATCAGGAATATAAAGAGCATGAGGATCTGCCCAATACGACCAACCCTGACGACTGGGCCAAGATTTCGGGCAAGAAAGGTGAGCGGATTATCTACATCCGCACTCTCGTGAAACATTCGGAGACAGAAACCTCAGGCGGTCGCTCGATCGAGCGAGTCGGCACCGGCCAGTACCTCTGAAGTCGAGTCAAAAGAGCCTGTAGGGATTTTTCGTGGCCATCAGAAAGATCTGTGGAATAGAAACCGAGTACGGAATCGTTTTTCGTGGCGTCGACGATCCCAATCCGATTACCGCGTCTTCCATTCTGATTAATTCCTATCTCAGCGATCTCACCAAATCTGGCGGTGCCGCACACGGTGCACCAAGTGTCGGTTGGGATTTCGAGTACGAAACCCCGGGAGCCGATGTCCGCGGTGCTGCGAGTCCTGACTCTATGCCTCCCGAGGTCGAAACTCACATGGTGAACGCAGTCCTCACCAACGGTGCTCGCTACTACGTCGATCATGCCCACCCCGAACTTTCGACCCCCGAATGTGGCGACGCATTGTCAGTTGTCACTTTCGACAGATCTGCCGAATTGATTGTCGAAAAGTCGATGAGAGCAGCCGATGCGCTCTTGCCCGAAGGTCAGTCGATTGTTGCGTACAAAAACAACTCTGATGGGAAAGGGAACTCGTACGGATGTCACGAGAACTACCTCATCGATCGTGACCTTCCCTTTGGAAGAATCGTTGCGGAAATCACCCCGCACTTCATCACCCGCCAAATCTTCTGTGGGGCCGGGAAAGTCGGAAGTGAACTTGGTCTTTCGTCCGATGTCGTGCCGTTTCAGATCAGTCAGCGTGCAGACTTCTTCGAAGAAGAGGTTGGTCTCGAAACGACGCTGAAGCGGCCAATCATCAATACAAGAGACGAGCCCCACGCCGACCCACAGAAGTACCGTCGTCTTCACGTCATTATCGGCGACGCGAATATGAGCGAGGTAGCTACGTTCTTGAAGGTCGGCACCACCTCACTCGTCTTGGCGATGATTGAAGACGACTGGATCAAACGTGACCTCCGGTTCGTCGCACCCATTCACGCACTGCGCACGGTAAGTACTGATCTTTCGCTCACTTCTGCCTTGCCACTCTTAGCCGGCGGCTCAGTGACTGCGCTCGAGGTTCAGCGCTATCTCTTCGAACGAGCGGTGAGCTGGGGAGAGCATCATGGATTCTCGGTAGTGGGGGAAGAGGTCGGACCCGAGATCCTTCGTCGTTGGGATCAGTCACTCTCGGGGCTTGAGACCGATCCTGAATCACTTGCCAGCACCATCGATTGGATCGCCAAGTACAGGCTCATTAGCGGCTACCGCGAGCGGCACGGTTTGGACTGGGGTGATGCTCGCCTCCACGCGCTTGACTTGCAGTATCACGACCTTCGTCCCGAGAAGTCCCTTGCTCGGCGAGTCGGCTTAGAAACCGTTTGTGATCCCGAATTGGTACTTCGCGGAATGAGTTTCCCTCCAGAAGACACCCGCGCCTATTTCCGGGGAGCCTGTCTTGCCAAATTTGGCGACGAGATCGTGTCTGCAAATTGGGACTCCATGGTGTTCGATGTGGGTTCCGAACCCCTCAGGAGGGTCGCAATGATGGAACCGTCGCGCGGAACCGCCTCCCATGTGGCTAGCGTGATCGAATCCAGCCGAACTGCGGCCGAGTTGCTTGCGCAGCTCGACGCATAGGGGAGTGGTTTCCGATTCCTCGGGATCACGAACTCGACTTTTAGGAGGTGCCATGCCTGAACGTGAACAGATCAGACGAACACCAACCGAGCGCCCAGAAGAAGCAGTGGACGAGGCCCCAGCCAGTTCGGATGCAGGTGAGAAGCTCAAGGCTGAGCTCGACGACCTTCTCGATGAAATCGATGAGGTTCTTGAAACCAACGCCGAGGATTTTGTGCGCAGTTTCGTGCAAAAGGGTGGCCAATAGCAGCCGCAGGCGAAACTCTGCCCAACCGGTAGCCTCTCCAGCGTGAGTATGCCGTTTTTCAATCCGTCCGAGGATCCAGGTCCAGATTTCGCGGCGCTAGCCAAGATGCAGGGTCTTGTTCCAGTCGCCCCGACCGCAGCCGTCGATGAGCGATTGTCGATCACCCACGCAACAACAGTTGTTGCGATTCGCTACGCAGACGGCGTAGTGATGGCGGGGGATCGAAGGGCTACCTCAGGACACATCATCAGCCATCGAGCGATCGAAAAAGTGTTCCCAGCCGATCGCCATTCAGGTGTGGCCATTGCCGGCGCGGCGGGTCCAGCAATGGAGATGGTCAAGTTGTTTCAGTTGCAGCTTGAGCATTACGAAAAAGTTGAAGGTTCGCAGCTTTCACTTGAGGGTAAAGCCAACCAACTTGGTCAAATGGTTCGCAATAATCTTCCGGCCGCAATGCAAGGTCTTGCTGTTGTGCCGATCTTCGCCGGTTACGACACTCGGAGAGCGACAGGACGCTTATTCCAGTACGACATCACCGGCGGCCGCTACGAAGAATCCAACTTTGCGACGAGCGGATCCGGAGGTTCGTTAGCTGGATCGGTCGTAAAAATGCGCTTCCACGAAGGACTTAGTCGCGATGAAACTGTCGACCTCGCGATTACCGCTCTTTTCGAGGCAGCCGACGAAGACTCCGCTACCGGTGGACCCGACATGGTTCGTGGCATTTACCCGGTAATCGCAACCATTACTTCTGACGGTTTCGAACGGGTCGACGATACAGATATCGCACAACGTTTCGTCGGTTTGCTCGACGCGTTGTCATCTCGCGACGGCGGCGGGCGATTGCCCGAGACATCAACCGAGACATCCGGCGGTGCCCGATGAGCATGCCGTACTACGTCGCCCCCGAACAGGTGATGAAAGATCGGGCCGATTACGCCAGGAAAGGAATCGCCCGAGGTCGATCACTCGTTGCAACCCAGTTCGCCAATGGCATCGCGATCGTCGCTGAGAATCCTTCAACCACACTTCGTAAGGTCAGCGAGATCTACGACCGAATCGCTTTCGCTGGAGTTGGCAAGTACAACGAGTTTGATCAGCTCCGAATTGCAGGAGTGCGCGCAGCCGACCTCAAAGGCTTTTCCTATAGCCGTGAGGACGTCGACGCTCGAAGCCTCGGCAATCAATACGCACAAATCCTCGGCCAGGTTTTCACCCACGAGATGAAGCCAATGGAAGTAGAGATTCTCGTGGCCGAGGTTGGTCTCACCTCGGCAGACGACCAGTTCTTTCACATCCTCTATGACGGCACCGTCATGGACGAGGATCGCTTTACGGTTCTCGGCGGTGACGCCGACACCATCTCAAACCGCCTCGAGGAGACATGGTCGGCCGAACTCGACCTAAAGGCGGTCCTCGCTGTTGCGGTCGCCGCCCTCGCCGGACCGGACCGCTCACTCGATGCAACCGATCTCGAGGTTGCGGTCCTTGATCGGGGTGCCCAGCGCCGCTCATTCCGTCGTATCGAACGATCAGAACTCCCGGATTTCCTTCCGAAGAACTGATTCCCGTTTGGTCACCCTCCGACTCGCGCTCACCGATAGCGTGCCGGTATGGAGCGGAGAATCTTCGGGCTAGAGAACGAGTACGGCGTTACCTGCACTCTGCGCGGCCAACGCCGTCTCAGCCCTGATGAGGTTGCCCGCTACTTATTCCGCAGAGTTGTCTCTTGGGGTAGAAGTTCGAATGTCTTTCTCCAAAACGGTGCGCGGTTGTATCTCGATGTTGGCTCACATCCCGAGTATGCAACCCCAGAATGCGACTCGATCCACGATGTCGTTGTTCATGACAAAGCAGGGGAGCGCATCCTTGAACAGTTACTTACCTCTGCTGAGAATCGTCTTGCCGATGAGGGGATAAACGGAGATATCTATCTCTTTAAAAACAACACCGATTCGGCTGGAAACTCCTACGGCTGCCACGAGAACTACCTGACCGGCCGGAACGAAGAGTTGGCCCATTACACAAATACGCTAATTCCGTTCCTCGTGACACGTCAGATTTACGCTGGCGCCGGCAAGGTTCTGCAAACTGCTCGTGGCGCAATGTTCTGTATTTCCCAAAGGGCCGAACACATCTGGGAAGGGACATCTTCGGCGACAACCCGAAGTCGACCAATCATCAACACCCGAGATGAGCCCCATGCCGACGCAGAGCGTTATCGGCGACTCCATGTCATCGTTGGCGATTCAAACATGAGCGAATACGCAACATTCCTCAAGATCGGGACAACTGCCATACTCCTTCGCATGCTGGAGGAGCCCAACGTGATTATGCGGGACATGACGCTCGAAAATCCGATTCGCGCTATTCGCGAGATCAGTCACGACATGACATGCACCCGAAAAGTGAGGCTTGCGAATGGTCGGGAAGCAACTGCCCTTGAAATTCAGAGTGAATATCTGAGCCGAGCGCTCCGATACGCGGACCGGCGAGATTTTTCGCCGCTTGAGAAACAAGCACTCGGCATGTGGGAACAAGCGCTCACACAAATAGAAAAGGATCCCCTAGGGCAAGACCGCCAAGCTGATTGGGTCATCAAGTACAAATTGATTGAGGCATACCGTGAGCGCCACGGACTCGAACTCACCGATCCGAAAGTTGCACTGGTGGATCTCCAGTACCACGACATCAACCGAAAACGCGGTGTTTTCTACCGGATGCAGGATCGTGGTTTGGTGGAGCGCATTTGCGACGACACCGAGATCGAAGAGGCAATCGACACTCCACCGCAAACGACTCGAGCACGACTTCGCGGTGAGTTCATCAAGAAAGCAAAAGAACGTAAGCGCGACTACACCGTCGACTGGGTGCATTTGAAGTTAAATGATCAAGCCCAACGAACCGTTTTGTGTAAAGACCCTTTCCGATCTCACGACGAGCGCGTCGAGAAATTGATTGCGTCTCTGTAGTCGTCCAATACTTTCAGCCCAAGTGATGTGTGAATGATTCCCACCGATAAATCTGCCGAGAAATTTGAGCGCCAGATGAATTTACTGGCTGCATTAAGCGACACTGTGCAAGGCATTCGGGCCATCGACATCCAGCAGCGTGTACCTGGCTACAACGCTGACCACGACTCGTTCCGACGCACATTCGAGCGCGACAAGAAAGATCTACTCAGCCTCGGTGTACCAATCGAGGTTGTCACTGGTGCAACCGCCGACCTCACGGCGTACCGAGTCGACAAATCAAAGTACGAACTTCCCGATCCAGGGTTAGAGAGCGACGAACTCGCCTCATTGCACCTTGCACTAGAGACGGTCACCGTTGGTTCCTCGCCCGGAGACATGGCGCGAGCGATGTGGCGGCTTGGTGGAGTGGTTGATGCAGCTTCGAGCGACTCCATCGGTATCCCGGTTGGAGAGTTAACGGAGATTCCAAGTGATGCGTCTTTGGTCCCATTGTTTCGGGCGGTGACAGAGCGTCGAGTCGTTTCGTTCACCTACGAGAGCAGCGCGGGCATTTCCCAGCGTTCCGTCGAACCATGGCACCTCGATTTCAAACGGGGACGATGGAACCTCGCTGCGTTCGATCTCGAACGCAGCGAACAGAGGAACTTTCGTCTTGATCGGGTTCGTGGCGAAGTTCAACTCGACGATCCCGGCAGTCAAACTCACCCCATTCCGACGACACCATCGGAGCAAGCGGATCCGTGGGAGTTCGGAGACAATGAGCCGGTAGTGATGACTGTTCGGTTCGACGCTGAGGTCTCGGAATTTGCGCGGCAATCTCTTTCCTCTTGCGCTGTCAGCGAGCAGGCCAACGGGGGGCTTTCTTTCCAAGTTCCCGTCGCGAACTGGCCGGCTTTTCGCTCATTTGTACTCAGCTTCCTCGATCACGCCGAGATCCTCGATCCTCCTGAAGCAAGGGCATCAATGATCGAATGGCTCGAAGCCATCGGCGGTGAAAATCGTGGCTGACATGACCGCAGCCGAGAGGCTGGATCGAACGCTGGCTATCGTTCCGTGGGTTGCAAATCAGCCCGATGGAACAGCAAGTATCAAAGAAATCAGTGAGCGGTTCGCGATCGATGCAGACGACTTACGTGACTGCCTCATCATAACGTCGATGGTTGGAGTTCACCCCTACACGCCAGACCTCCTCATTAACGCAATTGTCGACGCAGACACGGTCACGATTGATCTTCCCGATTACTTCCGCCGCCCTCTTCGGCTCACTGCTGAACAGACCTTCGCGCTTCTCACCTCTGCGAAAGCGTTACTCTCGGTTCCGGGGGCCGATCACTCGAGCGCACTCGCTCGCGGCCTAGACAAGGTGTTGCGTACCCTTGGCGAAGGTTCCGAGACCGCTGTTGATATTGGAATCGATACCGCCCCCGACGCGATCACCGAATTATTGCGAGTCGCGATTGAACGCCTCCAGACGGTAGAAATCACCTATTACAGCTACGGACGCGACGACACTGGTACCCGCCAAGTCGATCCCTGGGCAATTCATTCCGAGGGCGGTCTTTGGTACCTACATGGTTGGTGTCACTCCAGTAACGCTGAACGGGTGTTCCGTATTGACCGAGTTCGCCAGGCAGAAGCAACCGAAACGCACTTTGTCGCTCCGAATCCACTGCCACCATTTCAACTATTCGACGGATCAAACGCTCTAGGCCGGATCACGTTGCTGCTCTCATCAGATGCCCGATGGGTCACCGAGTACTACCCAACAGAGTCGATAGAGCCCCACCCCGATGGATCCGCAACGATTGTCCTCGCTATCGGTTCGCTGGCTTGGCTTGAGCGTTTACTTCTCAGACTTGGGCCCGATGCCGTAGTCGTTGAAGCGTCTCCCGAGCTTCAAGGTGTTGGTGGCGCAGCCGCCCGAAGGTTGCTCTCCAACTACCGTGACTAGGCTACGGCGCACCGGAACGCACCGGTCTCGTTCCCCCCTGAAAGCCAACCCGTGACCAGTCCTGCAACTGAACCCGTCGCATCGACTCGTTGGCGGTACCGTCGTCGTCGGTTCGAGAAGTGGTTCGGTCCACGTGGGGCCAGTTTCGTTGAATGGATCCTCGTCATTGTCGGAGCGATCTTTCTCGCTCTGGTGGTGAAAACCTTCCTTCTTCAAGCGTTTTTTATACCGTCCCTATCGATGTATCCAACGCTGCAAGAGGGCGACAGAGTCCTCGTCAACAAACTGAGTTATCGACTTCATGATGTCAATCGTGGCGACGTGATTGTTTTCGAGCGACCTCCTTCGGAAACATCCAGCACTATTCCTGATCTCATCAAACGGGTGGTCGGGCTGCCTGGCGAATCAATTTCCTTTATCGACGGTGGCATTTACGTCGATGGGAAGCGACTCGAAGAGTCCTACCTTGCTGACGGTACCGTCACGAGCAGTTCGAATGCTCCCTACAAGTGCACCGCCGACGTTCCATGCGTTGTACCTCCCGGCGCGGTTTGGGTCATGGGCGACAATCGCAGTGATTCAAAAGACAGTCGCTATTTTGGAACCATTGATCAAGGCACGATTGTTGGCCGAGCGTTTGTCACAGTTTGGCCGCTTGGAAGATTCGGTTTGCTCTAAAAGGCCATTGCGCTTGTCGCGTTTGTGGTGATCGGGCTAATCGTCGAAGTCATCACTACCGGTAATTTTCCCAAGAGAGGCCATCATCGTGTCGACATGGTCGCTGTAGACACCATCGATTCCGCAGTCGAGCAGTTCGTCGAGGACTCGATCGAATTGTGCATCCCAGCCAAAAGCGAGCAATCCAAAGCGATGAACCATCGCTACCGAACCGCCGGTCCATTCGCTGTGGTGCAGATTGATCACCTCGATACCAAGATCGGCGCTTTGGGCAATGTGAAACTCCGCGCTGCCCTCGAACTTGGCCGTTCGTGTGGATTCAACCAAGTGAACGGTGGAGGAGAGGTCTCTCCATGAACTCACGAGATGCCGATCAGGGTGGCAGAGCCAGAGCCGATCTTCGGCGCCGGCGTCTCGGGCACATGCCACCACCTCCGTCGCCGCCGCTGGGTCTTTGATGTCTAGGGAGAAATCTGCCGAGCTTCCGACGACTTCATAGAACTCGCGCAGAGTGGGGATATGACGGGGAAGTTCTGCCGACATCAACTCGGAAATCGGACGACGAAGCGGACGACGACCAATGAGGCCGTCATGGTCAAGAACAGCAATCCCGTCTGCAGTGATCCAGACGTCGCTCTCGAGTCCGGTTGCACCGAGGCGCAGGGCCAACTCAAAGGCTTCAATCGTGTTCTCGGGAGCATGAGCCTTCGCTCCGCGGTGAGCGAAGCCGATCGGCGGTCGTAGGGAGGGGAGTCGAGTCACCAGCACAGCCTGCCCCACACAGGTACTCCGACCTCGCCATAGGCCACCATAGGGAAGACCGTAAGACTCGGGAGTACGATCCTGATCATGTTCAACGTCGGCGGCGGAGAAATCTTTATGATCCTCCTGCTGGCTCTTTTGCTTCTGGGTCCTGAGAAGTTGCCCGAAACCGCTCGCAAGGTGGGGAAATTCATGGCCGAGGTGCGTCGGGTTACCTCCGGATTCGAAGAAGAAGTCCGATCCGCCATGGACATTGGCGAGAGTCACACCCGTGACGATGCTCTCGATCGAACAACCGAAGGTCCTCGACTTGTGGCGCCGGTTGACCCTGTGACCCCCACGACCACAGGAGGGTCGCCGACCCCCTTTGTCGGTGACCTCTCGGCGAATACTCCTGACGACGCCGATACGACGAGTACCTGAGCAACACATGAGTGCTGACACCACTACGTCTCCAGCCGGACATATGACGCTTTGGGAGCATCTCGCGGAGTTACGCAGTCGTATGTTCCGAATTGCCATCGCCGTCGCGGTTGGGGCCATTCTCGGATGGTTTTTGTATCCTTATGTCCTCGAAATCTTAAAGCACCCATTCAACGAAGTGCAGCCGGGGCAACCGTTCATTGCCACTGAGCCGCTTCAGGCCTTCACTCTGCGATTGAAAATGTCCGGTTACATCGGTATCGCGTTCGCGATGCCTATCATCGTTTGGCAGGTGTGGAGGTTTGTAACGCCTGGCTTATATCCGCAGGAAAAGAAGTACGCAGTTCCTTTCACCAGTAGTGCTGTCGTCCTTTTTCTCGCGGGAGCGGCAGTCGCGTTCTATGTCCTCAATCCAACGCTTCAGTTCCTTACGACCATCGGCGGTTCTCAGATTGAGCCGTTCTATACCGCCGATAGCTACGTCACCCTCATTGTGTGGATGATGCTCGCATTCGGCGTCGGGTTTGAATTTCCTGTCCTCCTCGTAGCTCTGCAGATGATCGGCGTCATCACACCAAGGAAGCTCATCGGTTGGTGGCGACAAGCGATCGTGCTAATCGCTGTTATCGCTGCTGTCATCACCCCTAGCGGAGATCCCATTTCCATGACAGCTCTCGCTGTTCCAATGCTTCTTCTTTATGGCCTGTCGATCGCGATCGGCGCCTCTGTACTGGCATTGCGGAAACGCTCGAAGCGAAAGGCGGAGAAACGCGCTTCATCAGAGAGCGAAGATGACTCCGTTCGTATTGACTGACGTGACAACGCCGTTTGAGCTTGATCAGTTTCAAAAGGATGCAATTGCGGTCATTGATCGCGGCCTCTCGGTTTTGGTATCTGCTCCGACTGGTTCGGGGAAAACGAAAGTTGCCGAACACGCAATCGCCGTCGCACTGCGAGCAGGGCGGCGCGCGTTCTACACAACGCCGATCAAGGCGCTATCGAACCAAAAATTTCACGACTTGATCGAGGAGCACGGCAAGGAGGCTGTTGGTCTCCTTACTGGCGACACCGCAATCAATGGAGACGCTCCAATTGTCGTCATGACTACTGAAGTGCTCCGCAACATGATCTACGCGCGTTCCTCTGCGCTCGACGCACTCGATTGGGTTGTTCTCGACGAGGTTCATTACCTGCAGGATTCCTCAAGGGGATCAGTTTGGGAAGAGGTCATCATCCACCTACCCAAATACGTTCGACTGGTGTGTCTCTCGGCAACGGTCTCGAATGCTGACGAACTAGGGGAGTGGATTTCCTCTGTTCGGGGTCCGACTGAAGTTGTTGTTGAATCGAAGAGACCAGTTGAGCTCGATAATTGGTATCTCGTGAGTGATCGGCTTGACGATGGACTCGCTCTGATCCCTACTCTCAGTGAAGGCAAACCTGATCGGCGAGGTCACGAGTTCGACATCGACCCAAGAGATCGAGCTAGGGGCGGCCGACGCCGATACTCAACGCCAGGGCGCGTCGAGGTAGTGGAGTTGCTCGCCGAAAGATCGATGCTCCCGGCAATCTTCTTTGTGTTCAGCCGAAATGGCTGCGACGAAGCAGTGACTTCCTGCACCCGCGCAGGTCTCAGCTATACAACTCCCGAGGAACGCATTCGAATCCGACAAATCGCGGAGTCCCATGTTGAAGAGCTCACAGATGAAGATCTCCGGGTCCTTGACTATGGCCGCTGGCTCGACTCTCTTGAGAGAGGTATTTCCAGTCATCATGCTGGCCTAGTTCCTCCCTTCAAGGAAGCTGTTGAACAGTGTTTCGTCGAAGGACTCGTGCGGATCGTTTTCGCAACAGAGACTCTTGCACTGGGCATCAACATGCCAGCAAGAACCGTGGTGATCGACAAACTCACGAAATTCACCGGAGATGGCCACGAGTTTCTCACTCCATCGCAATACACCCAGTTGACCGGTCGAGCGGGTCGACGCGGCATCGATAATCACGGCAACGCAATCGTTTTGTGGTCACCGTTTGTCACTTTCGAAGAGGTCGCAAACCTTGCTGCTAGCCGAAGTTTTCGCCTCACAAGTTCCTTTCGTCCCACCTACAACATGGCAGCGAACCTCGTTCGGCGCTACGACGCGGGTGAGGCACATCGCTTACTGGGTAACAGTTTCGCTCAGTACCAGGCGGACGCGGACGTTGCGAGGCAAGAGCATCGGATCGAGAGTCAGTCCCAAAAGCTCACGCGTCTACGTGAAGCCGCTGTGTGCGAGTTTGGAGATGTCTTGGCCTACAAGGCCGCGTTGGACGCGGAACGCGGTGTACGAACGGTTCGAGGCGGAGGTTCGCACATTGAACGAGCTCTCGGTTCGCTAAAACCCGGAGACATTCTCTGGATCGACAGGAGTGGCGGCCACGATCGAGTGGTTGTGCTGTCGGTTTCCAATCGCAAGGGTGGCTCCGTGCGGGTCAAAGTCCTGAATACGAGACGCAATGTTTTGCAACTCGGTTCCAAAGATTTCGACGACGAGCCAACCGTCGTTGCCCACATTGAACTCCCCACACCATTCACACCGATGAAGCCGAAATTTCAGAAGGCCGTATCGCTAGAACTGGATCGTATTGCGAAGCAGCTGCCCTCTCGTGAAGATGCCAGCCAAGACCTTGGACAAACAAATCGCAGCACGGTGGAAGGCCACCCTGTCCATCGTTGCCCGGAGCGCGATAACCATCTACGAGCGCTACGAGATGCCGAACGCGTGCGTCGGGAAATCGAGGGACTCGAGAAGCAGATCCGTTCACGCACCGGATCACTCGTTGAGCATTTCGATCGGATTCTGCAGATGCTTGAACAATGGGGTCACTTGGACGGGTGGAAGTTGACCGAAAGGGGCGAGAGGCTCGTCCGGATTTACCACGAGTCCGATTTGGCGATCGCTGAAGCGCTCGAGGAACAACTCTTCGACAACGTAACGGCGTCGGAACTTGCCGGTCTTGCGAGTTCGTTTGTCTACGAGTCCCGAGCCTCTGGTCCAGATCTTTCTCCTTGGTTCCCCAGACGTGATATCGAACAACGATCTGACCAGTTGGATGCTCTCACTCGGTCCATCGCAAACGATGAAATTTCTCTCGGGCTTTCAGTCACACGGAGCCCCGACGCAGGATTCTTTGCTCTCGCTCATGCGTGGGCAGCGGGAGACGATCTTGATCATTTACTCGCTGATGACGATATGCCGGGCGGCGATTTTGTCCGAACCATAAAGCAACTCGTCGACCTACTCCGACAGATTTCCGAAACCGATGCGCCATGCGCGCCAACCGCGTCAGAGGCCGCCGACCTTCTCCATCGAGGTGTCGTTGCCGTATCGGGTCGGGGCCGCATGAGCGATGATGAGAGTGGTTCGGAAATTGAGCCCGTAGCAAGCGAACCAAAATGACAATTCGAAAAGGCAGTGACTACGGCGTACTTCAGCCCCTGCCAGAGGGTGCGGCGGTCGCTCGCTCTGATGCCGAACTCCGAACTCTGATTGTTGCGAACCGAGACGCGGGCAACAGTCCTGTCACCGTTGGTCTCTTAGGCGGCGATCTCTGCAAAACGTTGGGCGGCTCTGGAGACATGAGCAGGCTCAGCGGACCAGATGCCCTCACAGTGCCAGTTGATCTCGTTATTGCATCGATCGACAGCGTCGAGATTCCATTCGTCTCACACCTGGTCGCGGGGAAGCTCTTCGGCTCCGGATTTGCCGTAGTGATGAACTCACAATGGATCGGCAATCGTGATCTCGGCCCTCGTTCCCACCCTGGTGACGGGTTGATCGACATCACCACTGGATCGCTTGCCTGGCGGCAGCGGCGCCAAGCGCTCTTGCGGTCTGCCACTGGCACCCATCTGCCACACCCATCGTTGGTCTATCGCCGTGTTCGCTCCGAGACACTGTCGTTCGATCGTCCCGTGCCTCTGCACATTGATGGAAACCTCCGCATGAAGGGTCAGACACTTTCGCTTCGCGTCGAACCTGATGCTTTCCACGTCGTCGTCTGACCCTCCACGGCGAGCAGAACCCCATGTAGCGTGAGCCCATGGATTCACAAGAAGCAAAGCAACGGGCTGCTGATTCCATCGATGCACATCGGAGCCTTTTACTTGAGGTCTCCCATTCGATTCATGCTCATCCAGAAGAGAACTACGCAGAGCATCACGCGCATGAAGTGCTGACAACTGCCCTTGAGGACCTCGGCTTCGATGTACATCGTGGTGCGTACGGAATGCCAACTGCCTTTGAAGCTTTGGCAGGATCTCGAGGCCCGACCATCGCAGTATTCTGTGAGTACGACGCACTCCCAGGTATCGGACACGCGTGCGGCCACAACATCATCGCAGCTGCTGGCCTCGGAGCAGCGCTCGGCGCAGCAGCAGTGGCAGAGGAATTGAACGGTCGCCTTGTCGTTCTCGGATCACCCGCCGAGGAAGGTGGGGGCGGGAAAGTATTCATGATCGATCGTGGCGCCCTCACTGGCGTAGACGCAGCGATGATGATTCATCCCGCCGATGTCGATCTCCGTTGGATGACCACAATCGCCGTTCAGCAGCTTCGCGTCACCTGGAACGGTCAATCAGCTCATGCTGCTGCCCACCCATGGGACGGTCGCAATGCACTCGACGCAGCGGTGCTGGGCTACATGAATGTTGCTGCTCTGCGTCAGCACATACGGCCGGAGGAGCGAGTCCACGGTGTCTTCACCAACGGGGGAGACAAGCCCAACATCGTTCCGGCCACCGCCGCCATGCATTGGTTCATCCGAGCTGCGGATCTCTCACGACTTGAAGTGCTCAAACCACGTGTTCTCGCAGCACTCACCGCTGGTGGCGATGCAACCGGCTGCTCGGTTGACTACGAGTGGATAGAACCGGCCTACGCCGACCTTCTTCGAAATGACGCATTCGAGTCGCTCTATGCGGCCAATAGCGCATCCCTCGGACGGAAGGTCGAGGAGCCTGGCCCACACGGTGCTGTTGTCGGTTCCACTGACATGGGCAATGTGAGCCACGTCGTACCATCCATCCACCCAATGGTTTCGGTAGCGCCAAGCGGGGTTGGGATCCACACACCAGGGTTCGCAGAGTACGCCGCTTCACCAACCGGAGATGCCGGTGTTATCGACGGCGCCAAGGCCATGGCGATGACGATCATCGACTTGTGGGCCTCGACCGACTCTCTGGAATCGGTAGCCAGCGACTTCCAGGCGTCAACGCGGTGACCTACAACCAGCGGGCCATCCGCGGCGACGAGCGGCAGAGGCCTTACGCTCGCCGGCCGTGAGCGTCTACGTCGCAGAAGAGTTCAGCCCCGAAGAGGCAGATATTCTTCGCCGCTATTTTACGAACCTCTATGGGCCTGTATTTGCGCTAGTAAATCTGCCCGAGGTGGTGAAGGGCGCCCTATTTGCTCGTTACTCCCGTTCGCCCAAAAGCCTCCGACGGCTCTTTCTCGATGAGTTTGTTGGCGAACTCGACATCAGCGGCGATGCCTCCATCGATGCCACGATAGGGCTCCGGCGTGCCGAGGAGCTCTACGACAAGGTCTTCTTTGAGTACGGCGATGATTCAGTAGCGCAGCTTGGCGGCGTCCATTTGGCGTGCGAGCAGGCCTCAAATCTCCTTACCAAGGTCCTCGAGTGGGGTCGCCTGATGGCCTATCTCGAACAGTCGACGAGGTACATCTCCTACGACGCTCGAATCGGTGGCCGCTACCGCTTCTACCGCCCACCCGAGGTTCTGCAGTCAACTCTCGGTACCCGTTATGTAGGCGATATGGATCGAATTTTCGATACCTACGCCGAACTGCTCCCCATCGTGGTTGACGACATTAAAGAGCGGATTCCCAAAAATCCCTCCGACAGCGATTTCGTCTACCGCCAGGCCATTCGGGCGAAGGCATTCGATTCAATTCGGGGTCTGCTTCCTGCATCGTCATTATCGAATGTCGGCATCTATGGCACCGGTCAGGGCTACGAAATGCTGCTGCTTCGCATGCGGGCTCATCCATTGCCTGAAGCTCGTACCTACGCCGATCTCATGCTCACCGAACTTCGTAAGGTTGTTCCCTCGTTCTTAAAGCGTGTCGACCTTGACGACAGGGGAGTCGCTTGGAGCGAGTACATGACTAGTAGTCGTTCAGCGATGGAGGACATCGCCGGCCGACTTTTTTCCGGAGTTGACGACATCGAACCAGCACCAGTTGTGGCTCTGGTCGATTTCGATCCCGATGCAGAAATCAAACTGGTCACGGCGGCGCTCTATCCGCATTTATCTCTACCTGAACGTCAGATCGAAAATCGCGTTCGAGCAATGACAGTTGAAGAACGTGTCGCCGTGCTCAGCGCCTACGAAGGTGAACGCGACAATCGGCGCCACAAGCCGGGCCGAGCACTCGAGCGACCGTCTTACCGATTCGACATCCTCGCCGATTACGGGGCGTTCCGCGATCTCCAGCGCCATCGCATGCTCACTATCGATTGGCAGAAGCTCACACCGTTGCATGGCTATACGCGACCAGCAGCGGTTGATGATGCCGGCGTTGCCCCCATTTTTGATGAGGCGATGGAACGCTCTGCCTCGCTTTATGAGGCGCTCGAAGAACGCTTTCCCGCTGAATCTTCCTATGCGGTGGCATTGGCGTACCGAGTTCGTTTCTCAATGGATATGAACGCCCGTGAGGCAATGCACCTCATCGAACTCCGAACCACACCGCAGGGTCATCCGGCGTACCGCATCGTCGGCCAAGAGATGCACCGACTGATTGCTGAAGAGGCCGGACACCACGCCATCGCTTCGATGATGCGGTTTGTGGACCACAGCGCTGAACCTGAACTGGAACGCCTCCAGGCCGAACGGCGGGCGGAAAGTCGCCGTTTGGGCTCCTGACCTTACGTGTCGTTTGTCACCTTTCTTGGTGACTGACCCGAAAGGCACCAATTTTCCCCGCGACTGTGCCTATCATCCGCGGCACGAATCACCCCGGCCGCCCTCGGTGGCCCTGACCTGAGGACTCCATGGCTGACGATCCCATCGACGAGGAATTCGACGAGGAAGAAATCGATGTCGATATTGACGTCGATATTGACGTCGATATCGACGTTGACATCGAGGGAGACGACCTCGAGGGCGAACTCGTTGAGGACCTCGAAGAAGTGCTAGCCGACGACGTCGTTCTCGATGTTGAAGATGAGGACGAAGCGGCAGCCGACGCGGCACTCGCTGCACGGCCCAAGCGTGAAGATGAAGAAGACGAAGAAGAGGATCTCAATCCCGACGATGTTGAAGCTGACCTCGACGCGATCCTGAAAGACCGAATCGCCGCCGCTGATGACGACGAAGAGGAAGACGAAGAAGTTGTGCCTGAGCCGCGTGCACCCGCCGACATTGCCGAGGGAGTAACGCCGAAGAAGGCGAACGAGTTCATGTGCACTGGGTGTTTTCTTTTGGTCAACCGCGGTCAATTTGGTTCGCCCGGAGCAATGCATTGCCCAGTCGGTGAAGCAGCCTGTCCAGCAATTGCGCATATCGAATCTGGAGCTCTGGATCGTCAGATAAAAGCTGCAGCAAAAAGGCAAGAGGCGAAGACCGCAATAAAGGCAGCAGCAAAGTCCGCACAAAAAGTACCGGCGAAGAAGGCCCCAGCACAGAAGGCCCCAGCAAAAAAGGCCCCAGCAAAAAAGGCCCCCATCAAAAAGGCGCCGGCGAAGAAGTCCACGACACAGAAGTCGCCAGCAAAAAAGGCTCCCACCAAAAAGTCGAGAGGCTGAAATGACACCTTCTGGGAACGACTCCGCCGTCAATCCGGTTGAGCAGTTGCTCGATCTCTTTCTCTACGCGCCCATCGGACTCCTGTCTAAGGGTTCTGAAGCTCTTCCCGAACTGGTCAAGCGCGGACGCACTCAAGCTTCCAACGCCCGGGTTATCGGTCAGTTCGCGTTGGGTGCGAGTAATGCAAAAGCACGTAAATCTCTCTCCGATGCAGAAGCGCACCTCCAACAGTTTCTCAAGATTGTTTCGGAATCAGCCCGTCCCTCTTCAACAAAACCTGAATCCTCGACTTTTTCGGGTTCGCCAACCAAAAATGCAACAGATGCAGTCTCCGTCGATCATGGCGTGGACGATCTCATCGAGGCCTACGACAGCCTCACCGCCACTCAGATCCTTCCTCTCCTTGCTCCTTTGGACCCCGAGCAGCTGGATCGCATTGAGACCTACGAACAATCTCAGCGTGCACGCAAGACCGTTCTGAATCGTCTTCGTCAGTTGCGGAGCTAGCAGTGTTGGCAATCGCCCGCCCAGCAGGTGACGGCGATGTGCAAGATCTTGCTCTGTTACTCGTGGAGGCGGAAACGGAGATGTCCTCCCAGCGCGGGGGAACAGCCCTCTTAGCGTCACATGATCAAGCCCCATCAGCATCCGACTCAGTTCTTTCTGCCCTCAGAGATGTCGACACCATGGTCTGGTGTGGCGTTTGGGAGGGTGCAGTCGTCGGCTATTCAATCGCTCGCACCTCAAACGAGGGCGACTCTGTAATCGTCACGGTTACCGACCTGTACACGACGCCCCAGGCCCGAGACGTCGGTATCGGCGAGGTGCTGCTGGAAGCAGCTATCGCTTGGGCAATAGGCATCGATGCACTAGCCATAGATGCCCACGCGCTTCCAGGAGCTCGTGAGTCGAAAAACCTTTTCGAACGCCTCGGTCTCACAGCACGGCTGATCACCGTGCGGCGGAACCTGCGATGACGCAGCGCTGACGATTCAACGGCCTTTCCATTGCGGAACGCGCTTTTCAATGAATGCGGTGAGACCTTCGGTCGTATCCTCTGATGAAAGAACGCGCCCAAATGCTGCAGCAGTGTTTTTGTTGATGGTGGCTTCGTCTTCCCAGTCAGCGGCGATAACTAGTGCACGGCTTTCCCAGACAGCCAAAGGAGCGTTCATCGCAATTTGGTTCGCAAGTTCCATGGCGCCGTCAAAGGCTGCACCGTTTTCTGTCAGGCGATTGACAAGACCGAGTTCATAGGCCCGTTGCGCAGTGAGAGGCTCACCAGTGAGCGCTACTTCAAGCGCCACGTTCTTTCCGATGAGTTTTGGAAGCCGGTAGAGCCCACCTGCAGCCGCAACGAGATTTCGCTTCACCTCGGCCAGGCCGAATTGTGACTGCTCCGACGCAACGATCATGTCGGCAGCCAGCGCAATCTCGCAGCCACCAGCCGTTGCGAGGCCATCGACTGCAGCGATAACTGGCTTGGTTCGAGGGAACGTCGTGAAACCGCCGAATCCGCCTTTTGCTGTGGCAATCTCGCCCGCCCGGCCGGAGTTAATCATTTTTAGATCGGCCCCGGCGCAGAAAACTGGCGACTTGTGTCCCGTCGTGTTGGCAGTGAGAACCCCAACCCAAACCTCGGGATCTGCTTCCATTTGTTCAAGCGCCGATGTCATCGCCTGAGCGACGACATCATTCACCGCATTGCGAGCTTCAGGGCGGTTGAGGGTAAGCACTCCGACATGTCCATGAACTTCGTATTCGACCATGTCTGAACACTAGCGAATTGGTCGATAACGAACAGTTTCGTCACGTGACGAAACTACGCTGACCGTATGAGCCAGCAGCGGGGGAGACGCTTCGCATCGGCGCCCAAACGTATCGTTGCCGTTTGCGACCTCGACGGAACGCTTATCGATTCCGACAGTGCATTGGTCGATGCGTTCGTTGCGCTAGGTATCGACCGGGAAGAGATCACTTTCGGCCATGTGCTCGCCGACGAATGCGTCCGCCTTGGTCTCTCGGTCGGGAACTACGTCGCCGCCTACGACACGACACAGGCCTTACCCTTCGCCGGCGTCACCGAGTTACTCGCGTCGCTTGACCGTTGGGCCGTGTGCTCAAACAAGCACCCAGTCTCAGGGGGCGCTGAACTCGAGCGGCTCCAGTGGTTTCCAGAGGTAGCGCTCTTCGCCGATGCGTTCCGAGGTCCGAAACAACTGACGCCACTGCTTGAGATGCTTGAGATCACCGCCGACCAGGCGATCTTCCTTGGCGACACTGCTCATGACAGACAGTGCGCGATGGAAGCGGGAGTCAGGTTCGTTCTGGCCGGGTGGAACCCCCGAGCAGAAGCACAGCCCGGTGACTTGGTTATGTCTCACCCACTCGAGTTGCTCGAGTTGCTGGGTGAGTAGTTCAGGCCTCGTCGCTCGCTACTTCTTCTGTAGTGGCGTTGATCGGCTCCGCAATGGGAGTCGTTTCGCCGACATCCGCATCAGGTGCAGTTTCAGCATCTGATGCGTCGGCGGTGATAGGCGGCGCGGTAATCACTGGCTTTGGTGGACGAGGTTTTGCCGCTGGCTTTGACTTCGAAGGAGCGGTTGCTTGCACTCCAAACATCGAAGCAATCTGGGGGAGACGGACGGCAACCTTCTTCACAGCCGCGAGAAGTTCCGTTGTGGGTTCAGCCGGAATTCCGGCCGGAACTACCTGCGTACGCACCGGAGAAAATGCCAACGCATCGAGCACTGTTGCAAAGCGATCTTGGCCGGTCTCGGCGGTGAGCGATGCGGCTGCTGCTTCGGTGAGCTTTGAGGAGAGTTCAGCAGGTAAGGGAGAGCCGGCCTTGGGAGGACGTGAACTCACCCGAAGGGCGCGAACCGCGCGCCCACCAGCAAGAAGTTCGCTGATCTCGGCAAGCCATGCAGCCTGCTCTGATTCAACCCGCTGCGCGAGTCCGGTCTTGAGTTGTTCGGCAAGCGCTCGAGTTTCATCGTCTCTTGCTCCCGCATCCGACGCAACGACAACCGAACGGAGATCACGAAGATCAAGTTCGGAAAGTTCGGCGAGAGCTGCTTCGGCTTTATCGCGCCACTCTGCTGAGCGAAGCGACGGCATCAATTGTTCGGCGAGTTGCAACAACGGCTCCGGGCTGATTTCCGGCTTACCTTCGGCGTTGTTGGTTTCATTCTGCTTCTCGACTGCTTGACGCACTGCCGGAATGCCACCACGTAGAACCTGCTCAGCGATCGGCTTTTGCTCAGCCGGGAGTGCAGCAAGTGCCGCGTTGCGGTGCGTCCGACCCGCGCGAAGTCGTTTGGCCTTCGGCTTTGGTTCTGGAGCAGGCGATGTTGGACGGTTTGGGTGATTCGTGCGGTTGCCTGACTTGCGACGAGCATCCTGCGAACCCTCGCCTTCGACGCGTGGTTTCCGTTCACGCTGCGGTCGGCCTTCGCGCTTTTCGCCATCGCCTTCGCGGCGTGGCTTGCGATCGCGACGATCTCCGCCACGACCCTTCGGAGCGAGTTTCGTCGTAACAAGTGGCTCGTCATCGCGACGGGGGGTGCCGACAACTTCGATCCGCTCAGGTTCTTTACGAGCGCCCTTCGGGGGCAGAACGGCGATGATGTCGATGCCATCCATCATGAAGTCGGCGTCGGCTCGAACGACATCGCCGACCTTGGCACCGGCAAAAAGCAACGAACCGCTGAGTTCACCCTTGGGCAACTTGGCACCGGCAGCTCGCCAGGTCCAGGTTCCGTCTTCACGAGTACTTGTGAGTTCAACTTCGATGCGGCGTGACATAGGGGGGACACGCTAACGCTGAGGGTGTGGGCAGAGCGAACGAGCCCACCGAAGGTTGCTCGCTGCTACCTTCCCGACGATGAGTGACGACAAGGTTGAGTACGGACAGCGCCCGTTCCAGGCCCCGCCAGGATCTACCGAGATCTTTCTGGTTCGCCACGGCCAGTCGGCCGCCTACAGAGACGGCCATCCGTTTCCTCTCGTCGACGGACAAGGAGACCCCCCGCTGTCGGCACATGGGCAGTGGCAGGCAGTGCAGACCGGAGAGCGGCTTCGTCACCTCGCCCTCGCCGCGGTGTACGTGACGACGCTTCAGCGCACTGTTCAGACTGCCGCACCGCTGCTTGACCACATCGGTCAGACGGCGATCGTCGAACCCGATCTCCGGGAGATCCACTTGGGGGAGTGGGAGGGAGGGATCTTCCGAAGGAAGGTCGCTGAGCGAGATCCGACCTTTCTCGAAGTCGAACGCACGCAAGACTGGAGCGCAATCCCAGGCGCTGAATCGTTCGCTCAACTGCAAAATCGCGTCGTTGGGGCAATCACCCGAATTCATGCTGCCCACCCCGGAGAACGCATTGTGGCGGTGAGTCACGGGGGAGCGATAGGGGCTGCACTCTCCCATGCCACCGGAGCGAAGCCACTCGCCTTTGGCGCCACCGACAATGCATCGATCGCCCATCTCATCGTTCTCGGTGATCGCTGGATCCTGCGTCGATACAACGACACCGGTCATCTTGGCGGGGAGCTGTCGGCAGTTGCGGAAGGACTCACCTGAGTCCAAGTCCTGATTGCCTTTCGCCTGTTCGGTTGCCGATAATCCTCGTTATGTAAAGTTACCAGTGAAGAACCCGGAAGGCTGTTACTTGGCTCTCGCCTCAGATCAGAGTCGCCATCCGAGGCTCAAGGCGAGCAGCCGCCAGCGGCTCGGCATTCTCCATAAGCCATGCCAAGGCCTCCGAGACGTCCTGTGCCGTTGAAGATGCTGCGAGATCGCGTTCAACGTCTTCGACTGCGGCCTGGAGGCAATAGAGCAATCCTTGGAGTTCTTCGAGTGCAACCCGATCGACAATCACGTCGTTGTCGTCAAGTCCATGGGATTGAGCCAACTTCCGAGCCATATAGGACTGCTGCTTGCAACCATCTCGACAAAATGACCGGGGCCGACCCGGACCCTCGCGGGGTTCAACGGGTCGACCGCACCAACGGCACCTGGTCGACGGTGTAGCTCGGCCACTCTCACCCATCGCTAATTTCGTCACGTGACGATATTAGCGATTCTCGGGTCCGTTTGGCTGAACACTCTGAGCCGAACCGCCGATTCCCAGTTCGATCAACCAGTAAACGCTGGAGCAGCGATCGGATTGATGATCGCAGTGCGCTCGGCAAGTACCGGGAATGGGAACGCGGTGAGGGTCAGTCCCCACGCCCCCTGATAGGAAGCCAGCAAATCAGGCACGCCTGGGTTCCAACTCGCAAAGAGTGAACCAGCATCGCCCGCTGGTGACAACAGTTGGAAGGACTGAAGAACCGCAAGCGGAGTTGCGCCCGCAACCGACCACATCGAAGGACTTTGCCCCATCGCTGTGATCGCTTGCAGAACAAGCGCAGTTGAGTTTGCATCAACGGCTCCCCCAGAAAACCACGGGAAGCCCCCGGTATTCGGACCGCTCGTCGCCTGCGCACTCTGTAAGAAGGTTGCTGCGGCTGCGACCGATGCGGTCCGACCGAGGTACTGAAGTGCTTGGATGGCAAACGCTGTCGAGTTTGTGTCAGCTCCTGAATAACTCAACGGATCAGGTGCACCGCAATCTTGAAGCACGTTTCCGACAGTCACTCGAGATGCTTGCCATCCCCCTAGCGAACTTTGCGGAGTCGTCCCGCCCATGCACTGCTGTTCGACGATCCAATCGATCGCCGCTGCTGGCGGTGTGGCGCCCACTGCTTGCAACGCGATCACCATCAATGATTGATCTTGAACCGAAGACCACGGCTCTTGATAACCGTAAAAGCCGGGAACCACCAGCCCATACATGGCTTGGGCCCGCGCTACAAGGTTCACTGCAGGTGCTCCAAATGACCGTGGGTTACTACCAGTGGTGTTGGCAAGCAGAATCAACGAGGCCAGACGCTCAGGCAGGTCAGCACCGGGCGGAGCAACGGTGCCACCACTTCCATCGTTTGTGACCCACTCATCGATGCTTGTACCTAGCGAGAGAAATGACATCGCACGATCCAGAGCGTCACGATGCTCCCCCGTCGCGCCAAGACCCTGAGCGACGTACATCGTTTGGGTGACGACCGACTGCGTCGATCCACTGATGTTGACTTCTCCGGTAGGTCCAACCTGCGAGGCCAACCAGGCAGAAGTCAATGATGACTCTGGCGTCGAAACCGCTGACGCTGAAATGTTCGTTGAACCGAGAATCGCTACGAGCGCAACGACCACTGCAACCGTTCCGCGACGGATGAGAGCCGAAACTCGAGTTGAGGATGTATTCATGGTGTCCTTTGTTTGGACCGACGCTTGAACAATGTCGGCCCTCGTCGAACACCAAATGGCGCAAGAATTCGAGGCTCGACACCGCATTCCACGACGGTGATGATGAGCTTCGTTCTCGGGTTCGGTGATCCGACTCGACTGTTGCCTCTCTGGCTTTCACCCGGGGAACAACACTCACACGGTTGCGGGACAGCGCCGGATTCTCACCGAACTTCCCCTCACACGAGAACAACTTGTTGTGTTCTCTTAGACAAACAGCAAGTGAACGCGAAGTCAAGGACCTCATTGAACGCCATTGCGGACATAGGATCGTCCTACGGCAGCGGGGTCACTCCCCCAAAAGAATGGAGAGCTGCGATGACCGCAAGTCTCGATCCTGACAATTTCGGCGTGGTTCGTACAGCCAGCAAGCCAATTCCCTACGACATTCCGGTCTTCGACAATTTCGAAGACGAGCGTCGACATCGAAAGGAGCGACTCGCAGCGGCGTTTCGGCTTTTCGGCAAACTCGGATTTGGCGAAGGCGTCGCCGGCCACATCACCGTTCGCGATCCTGAGCATCCCGATTGCTTCTGGCTCAACCCAATCGGCATGGATTTTCGATTGATCAGCGTGTCCGATCTCATTCTCGTAAACCACGAAGGAGAGATTCTCCACGGCGAGTACGCGATTAATCAGGCCGCCTTCGCGATCCATTCCGAAGTGCATGCGGCCCGGCCCGACGTCATTGCTGCAGCCCATACGCATTCGATCTACGGCAAAGCGTTCTCGTCCCTCGGACGGCTGCTTGATCCAATCACTCAGGACGCATGTGCGTTTTACGACGACCACGTCTTATTCGACGACTACACCGGCGTTGTGCTTGATTCGAGCGAAGGCAAGCGCATCGCTACTGGGCTTGAAATGAAGAAGGCAGCGATCCTTCGCAATCACGGTCTGCTGACTGTTGGCCATTCTGTTGATGAAGCCGCCTGGTGGTACATCACTATGGAGCGCAGCTGCCAGGCCCAGCTTCTTGCCATGGCGGCCGGAACCCCGATTTTGATCGACGCCGACTGCGCGGCCATGACCCATGACCAGATCGGTCACAATTTTGCCGGTTGGTTCTCCTTCCAGCCTTTGTACTCGACCATCGTGCGCGAACAACCGGACCTCTTCGACTAGGTTTACAACCACAACTGACGCTGATCACCGCTTGCGGGAGAGACCATTCAGTGCACCAGCGATCACCACGATCGCACGGACATTGACTGGCGCCGAAGGAGCAACCCCCCGGGAAACTCTCAGGCTCATGTACCGCATGCGTAGGCAACTCTGGAGAGCAGTCCCTTACTCACGTGAGTGACTCACCGACGGGGAAAGTCGACAACGACGAACAGGTTCCTTTGGGTTCTGTCGCCGTTCGAAGCGAAACTCTCAGGTTCCACAACAGAGCGGGGTCCCGACCAAGGCGCTTTCGCGTCGCTACCACCGAGGCCACCATGACTGATCCCCGCCCGTCACTTGAAGAACTGATTCACGCTGATCAATTTGTTGGTCGGCATATTGGACCATCTGAGGACGACATCGAGCGGATGCTCACTGTTGTCGGGCAGCCGACCCTCGAAGCACTTATCGATGCCGTCGTGCCTCCCTCCATTCGATCGACGACTCCCCTGGCTGTTCCCTCAGCTGTTGATGAAGCCACGATGCTTCAGCGATTGCGGTCGATCGCTGATCGCAACGTCGTCCGCACTTCTCTTATCGGTTGCGGATGGTACGACTGTGTAACTCCCCCGGTTCTTCGACGCAATGTGCTCGAGAATCCAGCTTGGTACACGGCGTACACGCCGTATCAACCTGAGATTTCTCAAGGCCGGCTCGAAGCACTTCTCATGTACCAGACCATGGTCTGCGATCTCACCGGTATGGATATCGCAAACGCATCGATGCTCGACGAATCAACCGCAGCCGCTGAGGCAATGACTCTGCTCCACCGAACAAATGGAAAGCGCGGCGATCGCTTTGTCGTCGATAGCGATACCCATCCCCAAACAATTGCGGTGCTCCAAACACGCGCCGAGCCGCTTGGCTTCACGATCGAGCTGGCCGATCCCAGTGACCCCATCGCCGGCGACGTCTTTGGCGTACTCCTCTCCCATCCGGGCTCCTCGGGTGCAATTCGCGATATCGCTCCCGCAATTGACGCCGCCCATATCGCTGGTGCGCTTGTGGCCGTCACCACCGATCTCCTTGCCTGCTGTCTCATCACTCCCCCGGGTGAACTCGGCGCCGATGTTGTCGTTGGCTCTTCACAACGTTTCGGAATCCCGCTTGGATTTGGCGGGCCGAGCGCTGGGTTCCTTGCAACTCGCGACGAACACCGACGAGTCCTGCCCGGTCGTCTTGTGGGTGTTTCAATCGACACAGCTGGTCGACCGGCGTACCGCCTTGCGCTGCAAACTCGTGAGCAACACATCCGTCGCGAAAAGGCGACATCAAATATCTGCACCGCTCAAGTTCTTCTCGCGGTGATGGCGGCCCTCTATGCCGCGTGGCACGGACCGCAGGGACTCCGCCGAATCGCTACCCGTGTTAATCGCCTCACTGCTGCTGCAGCTGAAGGTTTCCGTGATCTTGGTCTTGGCCCGGTAAACCAAACATTCTTCGACACACTCACGATTTCGGTTCCTTCCGGTGCCGATGCGCTGGTAGCGACAGCTCGTTCTGCGGGTCTTGAAGTGCGCCGAGTCGATGCCGACACCATTTCGGTGTCGTTCGATGAGACCACAACGCCAGTAACCGTCTCCACGCTTTTGACCTGCGCCGGGGCGAGCGACATATCGATAGCCAAACTCGACGCGACATCAGGTGAGTCCATCCCGGCTGCGAGTCAACGCACAACGAGCTATCTCGATCATCCAAATTTCACGACTCATCACAGTGAGACCGAGATGGTTCGGTATTTGCGCAGGCTCGCCGATGTCGATCTTGCGCTCGACCGAGCCATGATTCCTCTCGGTTCTTGCACGATGAAACTTAATTCGGCAGCCGAGATGGAACCGGTCACGTGGAGCCAATTTGCCGGACTTCACCCCTATGTCGATCCTGCGGATGCAGCTGGATATCGGACGATCATTTCCGATCTTGAGCGCTGGCTTTCCGATATCACTGGTTACGACGCAGTGTCGCTTCAGCCAAATGCCGGTTCCCAGGGAGAGTTCGCCGGGCTTCTTGCTATTCGGGCGTGGCATCTTGGTAACGGCCATGCGCACCGCACCGTTTGTCTGATCCCTGCTTCGGCCCACGGAACAAACGCTGCAAGCGCAACGATGGTTGGCATGCGGGTGATCGTTATCGCTTGCGATGAAAACGGCAATGTCGATGTCGATGATCTTCGAACAAAGATTGATGAACACGCGAGCGATCTCGCTGCATTAATGATTACCTACCCGTCGACTCACGGTGTTTTCGAAGAAGCCATCGGCGACATTTGTGGAGCGGTGCACGACGCCGGCGGGCAGGTGTACCTCGACGGCGCAAACCTCAATGCACTTGTCGGCGTGGCGCGTCCCGGTCACTTCGGCGCCGACGTCAGTCATCTAAATCTCCATAAAACATTTTGCATTCCTCATGGTGGAGGTGGACCAGGAGTTGGCCCTGTCGCTGTTCGCGCTCACTTGGCCCCTTATCTTCCAGGCCATCCTGTAATTCCTTCGGCTGGTCCCGATCGAGACAGTTCCGTTACCGGTCCACTGGTCGGTCCTGTGTCTTCAGCCCCCTATGGCTCGGCAAACATCCTCACAATTCCGTGGTCGTACATCTCGATGATGGGGCCCGAGGGTCTCGAGCGCGCCACCCATGTCGCGATCCTCAACGCGAACTACGTGGCGAAACGACTCAAAGACGCCTTCCCTATTCTCTACACCGGTCGAGATGGTTTGGTTGCCCATGAGTGCATTCTCGACCTTCGACCTATCACCAAAGATACTGGTGTCACAGTGGACGACGTTGCGAAGCGATTGATTGACTACGGCTTTCACGCACCGACGATGTCGTTCCCTGTTGCCGGAACTCTCATGTTCGAGAGCACCGAGAGCGAAGGCTTGATGGAACTTGATCGATTCTGCAACGCGATGTTGTCGATCCGACGTGAAATCGATCTCGTGGCATCTGGTCATTGGCCAGCAGAGGACAATCCGTTGCACAACGCACCGCATACTGCAGCCGACCTCACGAGCGACTCATGGGAGCATTCCTACCCACGTGAAGTCGCCGGTTGGCCCGCAGGCCACGTTGCTGCCCGCTATTGGCCTCCGGTGAGCCGCATTGATGGCGCCTACGGCGACCGAAACGTCGTGTGCTCGTGCCCGCCAATCGAAGCGTTTGCCGAGAACTAATCAGCCAACAAACGGCGGCTTCACAACGACAGCATCGAGAAGTGTTCCGCGCACATCGATAGTGAACCTATCCCCAACGCTTGCGTCGGGCGGAAGGAACGCGAGAGCGATTCCGTGTCCCAGTTCGGGAGAATAATTTCCGCTTGTGACTTCTCCGACGACAACGCCGTCACGCAAAACTGGTGAACCTTCTCGTGGAGGTCGCCGACCCTCGGTGACGAGCCCCGCGAGCCGGCGCGAGATCCCATGATCACGTTCAGCCGCAAGAGCCTCTGAACCTCGGAACGGGCCTTTGTCGAAGCGAACTGCCCAACCAAGCCCCGCCTGCAACGACGTGATGCCTGCTCCGAGTTCATGCCCGTGCAAAGGAAGACCAGCTTCGAGACGCAACGTGTCTCGCGCACCGAGACCTGCCGGAGTAATTCCAGCACTCGTCAAAGCTGACCAAAGCGCTGCCGCGTGTGAAAGAGGTACGGAAATCTCGACACCGTCCTCTCCGGTGTATCCGGTTCCCGCGACGACGAGGGCAACGCCCTGCCATTCGATCCGTCGAACATCAAAACGCTTCACCGAAGCGATTGCCTCATCGACAGTCGCCAGCAGCGATCGGGCCTGTGGACCTTGCACCGCCAAAATCGCACGCTCAGAAGTGATGTCGCCAGCATCGATGGTGATGCCGTCCATGCTCAGAACGATCTGCTCTAACGCTCCGGTTACCCGATCGGTATTCGAAGCGTTGGGCATGACATCGAATGTTTCGGGATCAACCCACCAGATGATGATGTCGTCAACGACTGACGCGTCGTCTTGGTCGAGGAGATGGGTGTACTGCGCACGCCCTGGAGCAATCCGATGGAGATCGTTTGTGAAGGCCCGCTGCAGTACATCGAACGCATCGGGACCAGTGACTCGAACAGTGCCGAGATGGGAGACGTCGAAAACAACTGCGCCATGACGGCATGCGCGGTGCTCGGCGAGGGTCCCTTCTTCGTAAGAAAGGGGCATCTCCCAGCCGCCAAACGGCACCATTTTGGCGCCGATTGAACGATGAACAGCATCGAGTGGAGAAAGGCGATCAGTCACGTAGTGACCCTAGTTTCGAACAAACAACATCGCGCTCAACCCGTTCCGAACTTCCGTTCAGATCGCGGTGCGAATCGTCGCCTTCGCAGTTTTGCCAACCTGTGCAGGTGATTCTGCAGAGGGACGCAGTTCGCGAATTCGAGCGTCCATCTCGTCTCGAACGCCTGCGAGCGGAAGAATGTTCAAGACACCCTGCCCCTTATGAATCAGGTCGATGAGTTCCCCGTCGGACTGGATGACCACCGAGGTTGCGCCTTGGATAACGAGGTTTGCCGAAGTGATCTCTTGTCCGAGAATGTCTCGGAGATAACTGAAAATCTCTCGGACATTTTCGAGGCGGATTCCTGCATCGAGAAGACTCTTGATGACCTTCAACTCAAGAAGATCGGTATAGCCGTAGCGGCGACGACTACCACTTCCGGCAGCATCGGTGAGCGTCGGACGAACTAGGTCTGTTCGAGCCCAATAGTCGAGTTGGCGATAACTAATTCCAACAATCTCTGCTGCCTTCGCGCCACTAAAGCCTTGGTCGACCGCGCGTTCATTTGTAGATGCCATAGAAGCTCCCAGTCGTAACAAGTGACGGCCCTACGTCACAGAACGGGATCAGCGCTGACCCCACGGATGACAACGGCGAAATTACGCCGTTGTGAGGACCGCCGACCGTACAGGGCTCCGCGCGCGGCGTCAATGATTGGGTGGAAACCCTCTCAGGAAGCGAAATCCTCAGGATTCACGTTGTCGATAAAGGCGCGGAACTCCTCGACGACGTCTCCCCCGTCGTCGGTACCTTCGGTTTCGTCGTCAGGAAGCAGACCAGCAGCCTCGACGACCGAATCGTCGGCCCATATCGGGCAGTGAAAGCGCAACGCCAGTGCCACGGCGTCGGATGGCCGGGCGGAGAGACGAGACTCGGTTTCGTCAACCTTCAAGACCATCTCGGCATAAAACGTACCGCCGTCGACTTTTGTGATCTCAATGGAGGTAAGCGTGGCGCCTAAATGCTCAATCGCTTCAAAGAAAAGATCATGCGTTAATGGTCTCGGGGTAACGACACCCTCGAGCCCAAAACTGATTGCAGAAGCTTCGGCGTGACCAATAAAGATGGGAACGAGCCGGCCGGCACCCGCAACCTCTCGCAAAACGAGGACTGGAGAGTTGCCCGGGATATCAACCTGAACGTTGATGACTTCCATCTCTATCACCGGCTCAGACTACCGGCATGGAACAGCAACCGAACCCGAGGGTCAGGCTTGGCCTAGATACTCACGCAGGGAGGCCCGAACCATGACTGCCCGCAGGTCATCGGCAAGTTCCGCCAACTCTTCGAGCATCTCAACCGCCTGCTCTCGGGCAGCGGATCGACGCTGTTTCAGCAGCGGGGTAATCAGTTGCTCAAAGAGCCCGGCTTCACGATCGGCCGAAACTTTGTACATACGAAGGTGTCGAGGTTCAATTCCGTACCTTCCGAATCCGCCAGCGAGACGGGCAACGACGAGTGCTTCGTCGTCGTAAAACTCGACATGCCCCATTGATCGGCGCGTGAGTAGGCCGAACTTCTCGAGATCGGCAACCTCAGACTCGCCCAAGCCGCTCTGCTCGCAGAGTTCTTTCAAAGTGAGTGCAACCTCGGGCATTTCAACCACTTCTTCCGCATCTTTCACCGGCGTGGGATCGCCCTTCTTGTGTCCAGTCGGATGCCGTCTACCGCCTCGAGGCGCGCTGGGCGGTGCCGCGGGTCCTTCAAGCAAACTTGTGACGGCACTCGTTCGAGAAGTCGAAACGTGGCCGTCTCTCTCGTTGGTTGCGGAATCCTTCTTCGCTGACGCACGAACCGAAGTTTGATTGACGACCCCAGAGGTTGAGGAGCCATTTGATGTCGCTCTATTTTCCGGTGTGCGGTCAAAAGGCAGAACACCCTCGGGTGGACCATCGGCAAAATCGCCAGCTGCGAGACGTTCTTTGATTACCTTCAGTGGCAAAAAATGATCACGTTGCTGCGTGAGAATCCATCGCAGTCGTTCAATGTCTTCACTGTGAAATTTTCGATAACCCGAAGGAGTGCGCTCGGGATTCAATAAACCTTGGCTTTCCAGGAATCGAATCTTGGAAATGGTGATATCGGGATAGTCGCTTTGCAGGAGCGCCAAGACATCGCCAATCGAGGAATGAGTACCGGTACCTGTCTCTGTCACGCGCCGTCTCCGCCGAGAAGAAACACAAGTTTGAATTTTCCGATTTGCAATTCGTCGCCGGTCGAAAGCATGGCCGTCTCGATTCGTTGACGATTGAGATATGTGCCATTGAGCGAACCGGTATCGCAAGCCAACCACGTTCCATCAGTGACGCGTCGAAGTTCAGCGTGACGACGTGAAACCGTGATGTCGTCGAGGAAAATGTCTGAATCGGGATGTCGGCCTGCAGTCACTACATCACTGTCCAGCGCGAATCGGCTACCAGCCTTTGAACCACGCTGGACTACGAGCATCGCAGTATCGGCAGGAATGCCCTCGACGACAACAGCAACGTCGCTCTCAATTGGGTCTCCTGGCGTCACTGGATGAAAGGTGATCGTTGTGTGATCGGGCGCGAGGGATTCAAGGACTGCGCCGCATGACGAGCAGAAATTTGCTCCAAGCGAATTGCGGTGCCCGCAGTTATTGCAGAATCCCTCGACAACGGCCATCACGAGCCTTCGATCAACCGCCGGTAACCGTCGACGTCTAGAAGGGCGTCAACAGAATTTGCATCAGAAGGTTCAATGATGCAGATCCAACCATCGCCATAAGGATCATCATTCAAACGCTCTGGTGAATCCGAGAGTGATTCATTCACTGCGATAACTGTGCCGGCCACGGGTGCGTAGATGTCTGAGACCGATTTAGTTGACTCAACTTCGCTGACCTTTGCGGCGGCATCGACCTGCATCCCAACTTCGGGGATCTCGACGTACACAACATCTCCGAGCGCATCTTGTGCGTAATCGGTTATGCCGAGCCGAAGCTGACCGTTCTCGAGACGGACCCATTCGTGGTCGGAGGAGTAGCGCAAATCATCAGGCAGTTGCATAGGCCGAACGCTATCCGATTGCCTCGACCTCCACCGAAGCGTGAGCCCCGGCGCCGAGAGACCTCACTCCCCCGTGGCCCTTGCCATACGCCCGTCACGTAGGGCGCGAAGCCCAATGGGTACGTAGAGACCAGCGGCGTAGTACGAGGCCGCCAGTGCTGGCACCGCGCAGGCCCAGGCGGCGATCTCAAAGAAGGGCTGCAACACCCAGTCGGTCGACGCCCAGAGGAATCCGGGGAACGCAAACATCAATCCGAATGTGGCCGCCTTTCCGATCCAGGTCACATCGATACGGCGAGCTCCAAGGGAAGCTAGGACCAACGTGGCCAAAGAAAGAACCACTTCTCGCACCAATACGGCGATGCAAAACCAGAGCGGAGCCGCCCCGGCGATGATGATTGCGACGATTGCTACGAAGAAAAGAAGCCTGTCTACAACCGGATCGAAGATCTTCCCGAGGTCTGAAACGGCGTTGAAACGGCGTGCGTACCAGCCGTCCACCCAATCGGTAGCCCCCAAAACACCGAGCAGTGCCCCTGCCGCCAAAGGATTCTCTCGACCGAGCAGAAGCCATACGAAAACTGGCAAACACAACAAGCGAACAAGAGTGATCAGATTTGGAATGGTGAGAATCTGGTTCGCTGATTCGGAGTTAGCGGGCACGTTCATTCGCTGCACTCTACGATTTCAATCCCATGAGCACCTTGTTTACCAAGATCATCAATGGCGACCTTCCAGGACGGTTTGTTTACCGAGACGATGTATGCGTCGCCTTCCTCACAATCGCCCCAATCTGCCCCGGCCATACCCTTGTGGTGCCGCGACTCGAAATTGACCATTGGGTCGATCTACCTGACGAGATCGCCGGGCATCTCGCCATCGTCAGTCGCAAAATTGCCGCAGCCCAGATGGCCGCATTCCAAGCCGAACGAATCTCTCTCATCATCGCTGGGCTCGAAGTCCCCCACACCCACCTTCACGTACTCCCCATCACTTCAGAAGCGGATATAGATTTCCGAAAAGCGAATAGTGCGGTCGATCCAGCCGAACTCGACAAAGTGGCACAGGCTCTTCGCGCTGCACTCGGATCAGAAGCTTCGGCATAACCGGCTATAACAGGCGACCTTGCCCTTCAGCTTGGCCGTCCGCGATGACCTCGACGCGTTGGATGAGCAACGCGTCGCGATTGCGCGCGTTGTTTACCGCTATTGAAACCGGCCACCACTGCAACCATGACTCTGGAGCTGGTCTCAACAGCGCATGCAGTTCATCAATGCGGTCATTCAATGGATCAAGCCATTGGGCCCACTGATGCCGCGGCAGAATCATCGGCATTCGATCATGGAGAGGCGCGATCAATTCGTTCGGAGGTCCGGTGATGATCGAACAAGAACGAAGTTCATCAGCGGTTTGTGGCTCGTCTTTACCGCGCCAAGTTTCCCAAATGCCCGCGAATGCAAGGGGGTTGCCATCAGTCGACGAGATGTAGACCGGTTGCTTCTTCTTTCGTTCCGGCACAGAAACCCACTCATAGAATCCATCAACGGGAATGAGGCATCGTTGACGTCGAAAAGATGATCGAAACGATGGCTTCACCGCAACGGTTTCGGACCGAGCATTACTAAGACGAGAGCCGATCGCAGGACTTTCTGCCCAACTCGGTACCAGGCCCCAAAACATCAGATCGAGCCGACGTTGACCGCTTGCATCTTGGCGCACAACAGCAATGTCACTAGTTGGAGTGACGTTGTAATTCTCGTTTCCATCGAGAAGATCTGTCTCTGCCTCGAAAAACTCCGCCAGTTCCGAAGCTGGCGTAGTACTCGTGAACCGCCCACACATGACTGGACCTACTCACTCGCTCGAGGAATAACAGATCCGCCAACGACCGCCCGACCTGCCAGATAGAGCAAAGCAACATCAGTGGCAAATACAAACGTATAGCTCGTACGGCGACCTCCCATTTCTGACTTGCGCATTCCTAGACAGTAGGACCGGAGGAGAAATCTTCTTCAGTTAGACCGTGTTCGGGTCGAAGCGTGGGAAACAAGATGACCTCACGAATGCTCTCGACTGCTGCAAGGACCATTACAAGGCGGTCAATGCCTATACCGAGACCGCCCGCTGGGGGCATCCCGTACTCAAGCGCTCGGATGTAATCGAGGTCGACATCGCCCGCTTCAGGATCGCCGGCGGCCTTGTGGGCTGCTTCCTCTTGAAAGCGAGCAAATTGTTCTACTGGGTCGTTGAGCTCGCTGTAAGCGTTGGCTAACTCACGCCCATCGACGATGACTTCAAAGCGTTCAACAAGAGACGGGTCCTTTCGGTGCGGTTTTGCGAGTGGCGATGTCTCACGCGGGTGATCAAAAACAATCGTGGGTTCCATCACTTTTGACTCAACGAGTTCGTCGTAGACCTCGTGTGTGCACCGTCCAGGCCCCCATGAGTCCTTCCATTCGAGTCCAAGCCCATCGAGAATCGCTCTTGTTTCCGAGAGTTCCATCCCAGGATTGATGTCGACACCCACAACTTCCTTGATGAGATCGACCATCGTGACTCTGCGCCATGGTGGCGCCAAGTCAACAGATGTGCCCCGAAGCTCAACCTTCGTAGTGCCGTTTGCAGCAATAGCAGCCGAAGAAACAAGAACCTCAACGAGTTCCATCATGTCGTTGTAGTCAGCGAATGCCTCGTAGGACTCAAGCATCGTGAATTCGGGATTGTGGCGGGTATCGATCCCCTCGTTGCGGAAGACGCGACCAATTTCGAAAACACGATCGAGTCCGCCAACAAGAAGACGCTTCAACGGAAGCTCGAGGGCGATGCGCAAGTAGGTGTCGAGAGTCAGAGCGTTGTAATGCGTAACAAAAGGCCGCGCAGTGGCGCCGCCTTGCTGCAAGTTCAAAATCGGCGTCTCAACTTCTAGATAGCCGCGTTCACGAAGCACACTTCGAATTGCGTCAACCGCAGCAAAGCGTGTTTCAAACACCCTTCGAGCATCCGGGTTCACCGTGAGGTCGACGTAACGCTGACGATAACGAGCATCAATATCGGAAAGGCCCTTCCACTTATCAGGAAGTGGTCGCAACGCTTTGCTTAACAGCACCCAATCGGAAACCTTGACTGAGAGCTCACCCTTTTTGGTGGCCATGATCTCGCCCTCGACACCAACCCAGTCGCCTCGATCGAGTTGATTGAACTCAGCGAAGAATTCCTTCCCTAACACCCCGGCTGAGACGAACAGTTGGATCTCGCCAGACCGATCTCGTAGTTGACCGAACGTGAGCCGTCCCTGCTCTCTCTTGAGCATGAGTCTTCCGGCGAGGCGGACGACGGCGCCTGTTTCGGAACCAGCTTCGAGGGTGCTCCAGTTATCTCGGACTGAGCCGATATCGGAGGATCGCTCAAAGCGATAGGGGTACGGGTCGACTCCCGCAGCCCGCAATTGGCCGACTCGCTCGAGCCGTTGGGCACGGATAGAGGCCCGCTCCTCGGAGGAAGCCTCAAAGTCTTCAGGACTATCTAGCGTTTCTGAGGAGGACTCTGCTGCGTTCTCGTCTGACATCAGTCTTCCTAGAGTTCTCGGGGGTAACTGGGCGGGGTGCCAGTGTGGCACCCCGCTCGTATCTGGTCGGGCTGGCGGGATTCGAACCCACGACCTTCGGTCCCCCAGACCGACGCGCTAACCAAGCTGCGCCACAGCCCGTGGACAGAACACCTTAGCGAGAAGGGGTGATCTGACCGAATCGGCCGGCAGTCATCAAATAACGATTGGGAGCGAAACGTCGGGCTCGCCACCAGTACTCGGTCGTGGTTCCAGGCCAAATCGTGTCGACTCTGCCGTTCTCTCGGATGTACCAACTCGAACATCCTGAGGCCCATACCGTGGTGGCAACTCTTCGCTGCAACTCGGCATACGAGGCGTCCTCAACTTCTTGCCGAAGTTCGATTGACGCCACTGATTCGCTTCGCATGTATCTGAGAGCGCGTCCGATCTGCTGAAGTTGGACTTCGATCATGAAGACGATGGAATTATGTCCGAGACCCGTTCCGGGACCGGCCAGGAACCACAGGTTCGGAAATCCTGAGACCGTGATCCCAAAATCAGTTGAAGCCCCATCTTCCCAATGTTCGGCCAGGTTCACTCCGTTGCGGCCAATGAAAGTCAAGGGCGACGGAAAGTCAGTCACGGCAAACCCTGTCGCAAGTACCAACACATCGAGTTCATGATGGCGATCATCGGAGGTGGTGATACCCGTCGCATCGACGCGTTCAATTGAAGCCGTGACAACATCAACGTTTGGCTTCGCCAACGCTGAATACCAGTCGTTTGAAATCAAAAGCCGCTTGCAGCCGGGCTTGAACGTAGGAACCAGCGCAGCGGCTATTTCAGGGTCAGGAAACGACGCATCAATCAGAGTTTTTGTCTCTTGTTTGATGCGCTCCGTCATCGCGTTCGCAATTTTGCCCTTCCCGAGAAACGCCAAGGACAGAAACTCTTGACGGGCATAGATGCGCCAGCGGTGAAGACGCTGCAAAAAGGGCAACCATTGATAGAGGTATCGACGCCACAAAGGAGCCGGACGATCATCCCGAGGGAGCACCCAAGGTGGGGTCCGCTGGAAAACATCAAGGTGTTCGACATCGTCTGCGATTGCCGGAACAAGTTGAATAGCCGATGCACCCGTGCCGACGACACCAACCTTCTTACCGTCAAGAGAAACATCGTGTCGCCAGTTCGCGGAGTGGAAGACCTCGCCAGCAAAGTCCGAGAGCCCGGGAAAATCGGGTGTTGCGGGCTGACTCAGCGGACCGGTGGCTGAAATGACGGCCGACGCGAGGACGATGTCGCCCTCATGAGAAGTAATGGACCAACACGTTTGCTCCTGAAGCCATCGCACCTCAGCAACATCAAAGCCGAAGCGAACGCGCGAATGAAGTCTGTAGTTGTCGGTGACACGTTCGAGGTACTCCTCGATCTCCGGTTGAGCGGGATAACTACGACTCCATTCGGAATTCTGCGCAAACGAAAATGAATAAAGATGGCTGGGGATGTCGCACGCACATCCGGGGTAGGTGTTGTCCCGCCAGGTGCCCCCAACTGCTTTGGCTCGTTCGAGAATCACAAAGGAATCAATCCCCTGTTCTATGGCCATCACTCCAGCCCCAAGTCCGCCAAAGCCACTGCCGATAATCGCTAATTCGACCACACCACTGTCCACGATCAACTCATTCCTCTCATTGCAGCAGCCAGATGACACCTTGAATTGCACGCCAACCGAGGTACAGACCTGCAGCCAGTACCAGAATCCAGAAATGCCATGGGACCTTCTGAATTTTCGGTGGTTCTCCGATCATGCGACCGCAGGCCGGGCACGTCCCGTCGGGCGGCAATGAATTCGGGTTCCAAAACTTGGAACATTCTTCGCACCACGGCATTGGGTCAGTCCCGCTTCCGCACTCGCATCTTGATCGGTGTTGCACCCATGTCGAACGCTTCACGAAGGGAGCGCTCGAGGTATCGCAGATAGGAAGGTGGGATTTCCTTGTTTGCAAACAGTGTGAATGTCGGCGGATCCGTCGCACCCTGCGTCGCGTAGAGAACCCTCGCTCCATGTGGACCCGGTTGAGCGGCTTGTGCAGCGCGCAGAACCTGATTGACCTTTCGAGTTGGTACTCGGCGGTGGTAGTCCTCGATGGTTCCGGAGAGGGCGGGGAGCAAACGATGTACACCCTTCCCTGAAAGCGCGCTGATCTTCAGGACAGGTGACTCCCCAATGAAATGCAGACGTTGACTGATTTGGTAACCCACATCATCACGAGCATCGGCATCGAGAAGTTCCCACTTATTGAGCAGCACAACCACAGGGCAGCCGGCGGCGTCGATCCGCTCTGCCAGACGTTGATCCTGCGCCGTCACCCCTACAGTTGCATCGATAACAAGCATCGCAACATCGGACCGATCGATCGCTTGAAGCGCACGTACAAGCGAGTAGTACTCGGTCGATTCGTCGACCTTGCTTCGACGGCGCATTCCCGCTGTATCGACAAAGCGAATCGGGCCGTCCTCCGTCTCGACAATGGTGTCCACTGCGTCTCTGGTCGTTCCCGGCATGTCGTGCACTACCGATCGTTCATCGCCAATCAGACGATTGAAGAGTGTTGACTTGCCGACATTGGGTCTACCGACAATCGAGACGGAGAAAATTTTGTCAGCTTCGACTTCGTCCTCGTCGACAACTACTTCGGGCTCGGGAGGAAATTCGAGCATGAGCGATTCGAGAAGATCGCCAGTCCCTCGTCCGTGCAGAGCGCTTACGGGGAATGGATTGCCAACTCCCAGTCCGAGTAGGTCCCAAATTGCAGATTCCCGATTTGTGTCATCGACCTTGTTGGCCACAAGGAGAACTGGGCGGCCATTCCGACGGAGAATCTGAGCAACACGACTGTCTTCTTCAGTGATGCCGACCGTGACGTCAACAACAAAGAGCACGACATCGGCTTCGAGAATTGCCTTCTCGCTCTGTCTTGAAACCTTCTCGTCGAGTGAGTCACCTCCCGGCATCCATCCACCGGTGTCGACCAGTCGAAACTCGCGTGCCTGCCACTCGGCTACAACTTCTTTTCGATCACGGGTAACGCCGGGCTTCTCTTCAACAATTGCTTCTCGACGACCGACAATTCGATTGAAGAGTGTCGACTTGCCAACATTGGGTCGGCCCACGACCGCAACCAGCGGAAGGTCGATGGGTTGGGTACTCATTTCGGCTCCAGTGCCCGACGGAGGGCTATGCCATCTGTCGGGAGGATCTCGACCTGTCGGGGCAGATCGTCAGGAGTGAGACCATCGAGGAAACGTCCCTGCGACAGACACACATCGGGCAAGAGGTAGCGGTGACCTTCGGGCTCAGTTGAGAGCACACGAATCAGATCGGCCCCGGTGAGCAGACCTGCCACACCAGTGTTGCCGCCGAAGAAAAGATTCTCCACACTGAGGACACGTATGTCATCGCGGTCGAGTGTTTGGACCAAGGGACCGAGGATCTGAGCTCCGTAGCCGCCAGTAATGATGGCAACGGGTGCATTGGGACGAGGTCGAATCGAGATCTCCCCCCCACCCCGGGGCGCCCGATATCCCTCGGGCGGCGCTCCATCGACCCAGGCAAAAAATCCTGTTGCGACGCCAGTCGGCGTTGCAGTCTCACCCATGAACTCACGCTCAAAGGTGCGCGCCATTCCGATGCCATCTTCGTGCATCGGAAAATCTTCGTAAACACTGTGATCGGGAAAAGGTCGATTCGCCAGCAAGTAGTACTCGTCAGCGGCGTGGACGATACGCCGTCCGAGTGTTGCAAGGTAGATGTCCTGCCAATCATGAACAGCATCGATTACGTCACTTGCTTCGGCCTGCGTGTGCGGACGCATCGTTGGCTCGGTATTGAAATCGCTCACTCCAAGAGGCACAACGCTCAAGGTTGCCAATTCCGAATACGAATCGAGCACGGTTGCCAGCGTCTCGTCGAGAAACGCACCATCGTTCCTGCCAGGACATACGACTACCTGACCGTGGACCTCGATCCCGTGGTCGAGCAACGCGCGAAGCCAACGAAGGCTCGAAGCTCCCCTCCGGTTCCGGAGCATTGAGGAACGCAGATCTGGATCAGTCGCATGGATGGAAACATGCAGCGGCGAAATCCGTTCCGTGACAACTCGTTCGAGATCTAGTTCGGTGAACCGAGTGAGTGTCGTGAAATTGCCATAGAGAAAAGAAAGTCGATAATCGTCGTCTTTGAGATACAGGGATTCACGCAGATTGGGCGGCAGTTGATAAATGAAGCAGAACTCGCAATGGTTGTCACAGGTTCTGACCTGGTCGAACAGTGCCGAGTGAATCTCGGCCCCGAGCGATTCACCAGGTTGTTTCTCTACTTCGAGCGAAATCTGGAGCCCACCTCTATCAATGTCGAGGCAGAGTTCACCTTCATCGGCAAGGAGCCGATAGGCGATGATGTCGCGAGGAACTTCGCCATTGAGGCGAACGATGAGGTCGCCGGGCGCTAAACCAGCTCGCTCGGCCGGCGAAGCGGGCGCGACGCTAACAACTCGAGGCGAGGACATAGCGACGAAGGCTAGTGCCGGTAGCCTGTGATTCCATGAACGAGCAGTCGGCACAGCCTTTCCCTGATTCAGAATCTCCCGTTGTTCAGAAGGTTCTCCTCGCCGCCCCTCGAGGATTCTGCGCAGGGGTCGAGATGGCAATTAAGGCATTGGCCTGGATGGTTCGCTCATTCGAAGCGCCGGTGTACTGCTACCACGAGATCGTCCATAACCAGCGAGTCGTTGAGCGATTCCGCGATCTGGGCGTGGTCTTCGTCGATGACATCGCAGAGGTTCCAGCGGGCAGTCCCATCATGTTGTCGGCTCACGGAAGTGCCCCAGAAGTCGTGGCCGCTGCACAGTCAAGCGGTGGTTACGTGGTCGATGCGGTCTGCCCGCTGGTCACCAAAGTGCATCACGAGGTAAAAGTGCGTGCTGGCAAGGGGTACCAGATTGTTTATATCGGCCATGAAGGTCATGAAGAAGCTGTAGGCACGATGGCAGTTGCCCCCGACAACATTCACCGCGTGGAATCAGTCGAAGAGGTTGCACAACTCCCATCGTTCACCGAACCGGTTGCGCTACTTGCCCAAACAACGTTGAGTCATCGTGATTGGGCGAGCGTGCTCGATGCCACCCGTGAGAGATTCCCAGAGATGTGGGTCCCCGGCCGCTCCGACCTGTGCTTTGCCACGACGAACCGTCAATCGGCACTCCTTGAAATCGCTCCGAAATGCGATGCGGTTGTTGTTATTGGTTCAGCAAATTCGTCCAACACACGAGCACTTGAAAGCCTCGCTCGACAGGCCGGCTGCGCACGCGTCTATCGAGTGAACGAAGCCGAAGAACTACCCGACGATCTCCACGGAATTGTCGGCGTCACCGCTGGTGCATCTGCGCCTGAGGAGCTCGTTGAGTCGGTCATTTCAAAAATTGCTCCAATCGATGGCGTGGAGATTGTGCAGGTCACAGAAGAGGACGAGTACTTCCCTCCCCCACGCAACCTTCGAGATCTGATAGCCACAATTGACGCAGCAGCGACGCTCGCTTTTGGTGGTGCAGTCGATGCCCGCCCCCCAACGCAAGATCGTTCTCTCCATGCCAGCGACGTCCTCGCGTCGCTCGCCTGACCAAACGCACCAAGTTTGGGTGCTCAAAAATGGGACTTCGTAAAAATCCGCCAAGAGGGGTTCGGAGAGGGCAGACTTAGGCCATGGCAACTTCATTCACCCGCATGGACGAATCCACTCAGGAACAATGGCTGCATATCGGAACCCAACACGCGCTCAATCAAGGGCGCGTCGCTGACCGAATGCTGATGCTTCTTGAGTCGCTCGGCGAGATCACCGATGGGTTCAACGCCGACCAGCTGACCCATTGCCTTCAAACCGCGACCCTCGCCGAACGCGCCGGTGCCGATGAGGAAGTCGTGTTTGCCTCACTCATGCACGACGTCGGCAAGGCAATCACGGTCTCGAATCACGGCGCGATCGCTGCTGAGATGATCAAGCCGTACGTACGCGATGACGTTTACCAAATGATTCGTGTACACCAAGATTTCCAAGGCAAGCACTACTACCAGCATTTCGGTGCCGATCCTGATGCACGCGAGAAACATCGTGCCGAACTCACGACCGAACAGTTTGAACTGGCAGCACAATTTGCCGACGAATGGGATCAAATCGCATTTGACACCGACTACGACACTCTGCCGCTATCGCATTTCGAACCACTTGTTCGAAAACTCACCGCCGGTATGTCAGTTTGAGCTTTCGCTCAGTTCAATGCTGGTTCGGTGAGCCGGCTCGTAGTTGCGCTTCGTCGAAAAGATCCTGAATTCTCGCCCCCAAGTGGGCTGTCATATCTCGAACCCCATTGCGAGAAACTCGACCGCTTTCTTTCTTGGCAGGCGGAGCGATTGCCTCGCCGATGACCACCACCATTTTCACCGGTCGAATGAACTTTTTTCCCTTTGGCATGGCTCGCTCTGTTCCACCGAGACCAACGGGGATAATTGACACACCGGTTCGACAGGCGATGTAGGCCGGCCCATCAAACATCTCGTGAACACGAGGACCTGACTGGCGGGTGCCTTCAGGGAACATCACCAAGGGCTCGCCCCTTTCGATGACGGTTAACGCAGCTTTCAATGCATCCCGATCCGCCGCGCCTCGTTGTACCGGGAACCCACCCATGGCCGTCAAGAACCAACCCAGTTGCTTGTTTGTCCACATTTTTTCTGCGCCCATGTAGCGCATCAATCGCCAAATCGCTGCGCCAACAACGGGTGTATCGAGATACGACCGATGAATTGGCGAAATGATAAATGGTCCTCGCTTCGGAATGTTCTCCCGCCCATGCACCTCAAGCCGGAAATAGAGGCGAGCAATAATCTCGAGGATGAGACGCACCATGTGGTGCATCGCCTTCTGCGCAAGAGTCAATACTTCCCCGTTGTCGTGGCCTTCGGGGATGTAGATCTCGCGACGACTCACGGTAAGTACTCCATGATCGCATCAACGATCTCATCGACGGAGAGATCGCTCGTATCGATGACAACTGCGTCATCGGCGGTGCGCAATGGATCATGGGTCCGGTTTTGATCGAGAGCGTCGCGCCGAGCGAGATCGGTCGCGACTGTCTCGTAGGAGAGATCAGAAACTTCCTTTGAGCGACGGGCAGCCCGAATCTCAGGGCTTGCGTCAAGGTAAACCTTAAGCCTGGCGTCCGGGAACACAACGGTGCCGATGTCTCGCCCTTCCATCACGCCACCACCGCGTTTCGCTACCCACTGACGTTGTCGTGCCCGCATCTCGGTTCGCACAGTTGGGTTTGCTGCAACGATGCTGACGGCACGAGTGACCTCGGGTCCTCGAATCTCGATGGTTGCGTCGACACCATCAACCACTACCGGTCCGGTCGGATCGACCTCTAGTTCGATATTGCGAGCCAAGTTCCCAACCACTTCGGCATCCTCAGGATCAACACCACCTCGAAGCGCAGCAAAAGCGACTGATCGATACATCGCACCGGTATCGAGATAATCCAGCCCAAGTCGAACTGCGACGGCCTTCGCCACGGTTGATTTTCCTGATCCCGCCGGACCGTCGATCGCGATTACCAATGGTTGTTCGGTCACTTCAAGCCTCCAGGGCGAAGTCGTTCCATCTCTTCGAAGTATGTCGGGAAAGTCTTTCGAACGCAGTTTGGGTCAGAGATTGTCACTCCCGGATTCCCGTACCCGATCAATGCCATGCTCATCGCCATTCGATGGTCGTCGTAGGTCTCAATGGTCGCGCGATGAGTCGCTCCCGGGTTCACGGTGAATCCGTCATCTTCCTCAATTGCATCGACACCCAACCGACGAAGCTCTGAGACAACGGCGGCGACCCTGTTGGATTCCTTTTTTCGAATGAATCCAATACCCGAAATCGTTGTCGGACCCTCAGCAAACACAGCAACTGCTGCGGCGGTCTGCGCAGTATCGGAAATCTGACTGAAATCGGCACTCACACCATGGAGCGCCGCCCCGGTGACTGTGATCGACGAGTCGCCGACAACGACTCTGGCGCCCATGTCAGCAAGTACCTCAACAAACTGAATATCGCCCTGAAGGGAGTTGGTACCGAGTCCGTCAACGCGAACGGTGCCTCCACAAATCGCTGCTGCAGCAAAAAAGTAGGACGCCGCCGACGCATCGGGCTCGATGTCATAGTCCCGAGCGCGGTAACCGCCCGGCGGAACGATAAATGTGCGGTCATCGGGCTTCTGAACAACTGCACCAAAGGAGGCCATCACCGCGATGGTCATATCGAGATAGGGACGCGAAACGACTTCACCGTCAATGTGAATCTGTAACCCTTCGGGCATACACGGAGCGGCGAGCAATAACCCAGAGGTGAACTGACTGGAAATCGAAGCATCGATTGAAAGAACAGGCATCTCTCCAGTGCGCCCAATCGGTCCCTCGACTACTGCGGGCAGGTGCCCGGAGACCTGTTCAAACGAAACTTTCGCTCCTAAACGTCGAATGGCTGCAAATACATCGTTCATCGGGCGCCGACGCATCGCCTCGTCGGCGTCTAGCCGTATCGGTGTTTCGCCCAATGCAAGAACGGCAGCGAGAAACCTCGCTGTTGTACCGGATTGCCTAGCAAACAACGAGGAATCGCAAGCGCCTAGGTCCCCGCCAATACCAGTTACCAAAACTGTGGTTGTGTTCTCGGCAAGCACCACGACAGCCCCAAGCGACCGAATGCAATCGATCATCGCCTCGGTGTCATCGGCGAACAAAACACCATGGAGGGTGCTTGTGCCGCTCGCGAGCGCGGCCGCGAGTAGTGCTCGATTCGTGATGCTCTTCGATCCAGGCGGAACGACGACAGCGTCAACGGGTCCGCCGAATGGAATGATCTCGAGGACCTCGTTCATCAGCGGTCTTCTGATCCGTCTAACGAACGCATCACAGCTTTGTAACCGCGAGCGGTAAGGCCGTCGCGGAGAAGAGCACCATTCGCGGCTTCGACGAGGAGAATGACAACGCCCTCATCGCCCTCAACCGAGTGAGCGATTTCGATATCAGCGATGCTGACGTCGAGTTCCGTCGCAATCATGGTGATGCCAGCGAGCGCACCTTTTTGATCAGCAACAGGAATACGCAACTCGGCAAGATCTTCGGCACGAGCAAAGCGAGCAGGCAACGCCAGACGCGCTGACCGAGCCCGTTCAAGAATCGAAACGAGTGCATCTCGATCGCCATCAGCAACAATTGAACGAACATCAGAAAGCGCCGCAACAAGACGATCGAGTTCAGTGATAATCGCATCACGATTCTCATTACAGATATCGGGCCAAATGCCGGGGTGACTTGCAGCGATTCGGGTCATGTCACGAAAACCGCCAGCAGCCAGACGCATAAGGCTTCGATGTTCGATTGATCGCTCGTCGGCGAGGCCCATAAGACTTGCTGCCGTCAGATGCGGAACATGAGAAACGATTGCCACCATCGAATCGTGTTGAGCTGGCGGCAACGACACAACCTCAGCTCCAAACCCTGAAACAATGGCGCGAAGTGTCGCGAGCGTCTCGTCGTCACTTGTCTCAAGCGGCGTAAGTACCCAGGTGCGTCCTTCAAAAAGATCTGATCGCGAACCCTCGACGCCTTCCTGTTCAGAACCAGCCATCGGGTGCCCGCCGATGAATCTTGGGTTCTCCATGAGTTGAAGCAATGGTGTCTTCACGCTACCGACGTCGGTGACGAGACCGTCTGTCTCAAGAAGAGCGATTGCGACTTCCTCTGCGACGACACCGACGGGCGTGGCGACAACTGCGAGGGAGACGTCTTCGAGAAATCCCTCGGGCGCAATGGAATCGATTGCCCCGACTTCGAGCGCTCGCTCAAGGCAGATCGCTGAGCGGTCACGACCCAGGACTTGCCAACCTGCCTCGCGCAAACACAGGCCGACCGACCCGCCGATAAGGCCGACGCCAACAATCAATGCGGTGCGCTGTTTTGAATCCGGAGCCATCTCGCTCACTCCGGCAGATCGTCGCGTAGTCCGCTCGCGCCTTCGAGGTACACATGACGAAGCTCAGAACGTGATCGGGGTGTAGAGAGATGCATCAGCACACGGATGCAGAAAGGTGTTGCACCTGTGATATCGAGCTCGCGGGCGCAGATGAGCGGAATATCGCCGAACCCAATGTCGCGAGCAGCCGAGGCTGGGAACATCGAGTGGATGTCGTCTGTCGCCGTGAAGAGAACACTGATGATGTCGTCGTGATCGACGCCGTTGCGCTCGATCATTTGCTCGAGCAACGCGATCGTACGGGCTCGAACATCGTCGGCAGTGTCGGCATCAATAGTGGTGGCGCCGCGAAGCGCTCGAACAACAGAAGTCACGGTGTGATCCTAGAACGGTGAGGTCAGCGAGCCGAGGGAGATTCATTCGAGCGTTCGACCGCTGCTCGCTCTAGCGAACGAAGCTCATCGCCCGTCAATGGACGCCACTGCCCTGGCTTGAGCTTCCGATCAGCGAGAGGACCGATGCGGGTACGAATCAGGCGTATCACCGGGTGCTCAATGGCATCACACATCCGCCGGATCTGACGATTTCGACCCTCGTGAATCGTGAGGCGGAGTATTCCCGGGCCGAGAAGAGCAGCCTTCGCCGGAGCGGTGATTCCATCTTCAAGCATGACCCCCTCGCGAAGCATGCGGAGTTCACCCCGGGTCGGCTCCCCTTCGACGTGGGCGATGTATTCCTTTTCGACTCCAAACGAAGGATGGGTCAACCGATGAGCGAGATCTCCATCGTTTGTGAGTAGCAACAGTCCCTCTGTCTCCATGTCGAGACGACCTACAGGAAAGACACGTGGCTCTTCGGGTACCAGTTGGAGAACTGTTGGACGTCCTTGGGGATCGTCAGCGGTAGTCACCACACCAGTTGGCTTATTAAGAAGAATATGGACGAGACCAGGACGAACGCCGATGATGACGCCATTGACGGCAACTTCATCGGTCTCCGCTGTAACTCGACGCCCGAGTTCAGCGACTTCGCCATTGACCGTCACTCGGCCATCGGCGATGAGATCCTCACAAACCCTTCGGCTACCAATACCGATACGGGCCAGCACCTTTTGAAGGCGCTCCCCCGTTCGTTCCTCGTCGGTCACACCCGGCCATCCCCGTCGAGCAGATCGCCCAACGAAGGTCGAATACCATCGCCCACTTCTCCGCTTTCAGAGATGGAGCTGACAACATCTTCAGCGGCAGAATCAACACGAAGTCCGATTTCGAGTGCTTCTACAACGTCGGCACCTGGGACGAAATCGGCGATCGACGGCAACTGTGAGAGCGAGTCGAGGCCCATCTTCATGAGGAATTCTGGAGTGGTGCCAAACATGACGGCCTGACCGGGGCCAGGGTCGCGAGCAACCTCGCCAATGTATCCCCGCTGCTCGAGAGTGCGCACGACGCTGTCGACACCGACACCACGAATCGAAGCAATCTGTGCTCGGCTAATCGGCTGCTTGTAGGCAACGATCGCTAAGGTCTCAAGCGCCGCAGCGGACAACTTTGCCGACTGACCTTCAAGTACGAACTGTTCGATGTATGGCGCTTGATCAGGGTGGCTCTGATAGCGCCATCCACCGGCGACACGTACGAGTTGAAAGCCGCGCTCATCACTTGCATAGTCGGCACCAAGTTCGACAAGGACTGCTTCAACGCGCTCAGCGGGCATTCCCGTCAACTGCGCCAGCATCTCGGTCTGCACAGGCGTGTCAGCAACCATGATGATCGCTTCAAGTGCTCTTTTGATTTCGGCAGACATGAGGAACCCTTAGCCGTCGTAGTTGTCGATGTCGGCGAGGTCCGCCACACCAATGGCCGGAGATCCGACCCAAATAATTTCGATATCGCCAAAAGCTGAAGGCTGATCGAGCTCGATGAACCCCTGCTTGAAGAGTTCGAGTACGGCGAGAAAGCGGACAACAATTTCGAGTCGCTCCACGAGAGTCTCGGTGAGGCGACGGAACGACACACGGCCAAAGCGCGGAAGTTCGTCGATCAGTTCTTCAACAGCCTCGCCCACGCTCACGCGAACACTATGAATGTGTTCAACGCTCACAACGGGAACGGGTTTGGGCGTCATTGCCCTGATGTAGGCCGCACGAACATCGTCGATGTCGACACCTTCGAGCAGGTCTGGGGCAAGTTCGAGGTAGCGCTCGTCGAGACCAGCTCGACGAGGCACACACAACGCGGCGTTGTCGAAAAGGTCCGAGAGAACGTGGGCTGCATCCTTGAACGTCTTGCAATCGAGCAAACGTGCAATGAGGAGGTCGCGCTCTTCCCAAAGCGAAAACTCATCGTCAAGATCGATGTCAGCGTCCTCGGGAAGGAGGCGCTTGCACTTGAGTTCGACAAGCGTGGCCGCAATCAAGAGGAACTCAGTAGTGATTTCCAAATCGAGATGTTCAAGTTTCTCGATCTCGACGAGATAGGCGTCGACGATTCGAGCGAGCGAGATCTCGTAGAGGTCCACCTGTTCCCGAAGGATCAGGTGGAGCAGAAGGTCGAAGGGACCCTCGAAGACTGATGTCTGGACCTCGTATGGCACGGGCTCACGATAGAGGCGTCAGGAGGGGTCAATGTGCATTCCGTACCCGAAACCTCCACCGGGACCTCTAGCATCGGCACCCATGACGCGTGTCTTCTCGGGCATCAAGCCCACCGGTCCGGTCCAGCTCGGCAACCTTCTGGGAGCCCTGCGCCATTGGGTCGCCGACCAGGAGGAGGCGGACACCATCTTCTGCGTCGTCGATCTCCACGCCCTTACCATCCCCCAAGACCCCGCTGAGCTTCGAACCCGAACCCTCGAGTTGGCCCAACTGCTTTTGGCCATTGGAATTGATCCTGACCACTCCACACTTTTTGTTCAGAGTCACGTGCGGGAGCACACGGAACTCTCATGGCTGATGGAGTGCACCGCGTCGTTCGGTGAACTTCGCCGCATGACCCAGTTTAAGGATAAGAGCGATCAGTCCGAGTTTGTTTCGGCGGGCTTGTTCACTTATCCAGCACTCATGGCCGCCGACATTCTCCTGTATGACACCGATCGCGTACCGGTTGGCGACGATCAGCGTCAGCATCTTGAACTGTCGCGCGATCTCGCGATTCGTTTCAACAGTCGATACGGCGACACGTTCGTTGTACCTGAAGCTGCCATTCCCAAAATTGGGGCTCGCGTCATGGATCTCCAGCATCCGACGAAGAAGATGTCGAAGTCCGAGGATGCACCGCAGGGAACCATCCTCGTCCTTGAAGATCTTGATGCTGTTGCGAAGAAAATCAAACGCGCCGTCACCGATACCGATACCGATGTTCGTTTCGATCCGACCGAGAAGCCTGGCGTCTCGAACCTTCTGTCGATTCTCAGCGCGTGCACCGGCACCGCTCCGGAAACACTCGCCGAGTCCTACACCCGCTACGGCGACTTGAAGGGTGCAGTCGCTGAAGCAGTCATTGAGACATTGCGTCCCATACAGGAACGATTTGCCGAGCTTGCTGCTGACCCAACCGGAACCGCGGCAATTCTCGCAAACGGAGCTGAGAAGGCACGCTCGATTGCCGGACCCGTTTTGGAACGGGCCCGGACAAACATCGGGTTGTTACCTCAGAGCTAGACGCTCGAGAGGTCGTTTCTCATTCAGGGAGCCATCGATCCGCCGTTAGCGAATCCTGATGGCGTGTGACGTCCTGCGCAGGCGTGTTCGAACAGTCCGTAACCGAACTTGCCGTCCAGTGTTGCTTTTCCTACGTGATCGAGGATGCTGTATTGCGTTGCTATCAGGATGCCCGGGTCGGACTGATCCGTGAGGTCATAGGTTGCCGTTTCGATCCAGTCGCGTCCGCGCCATACGCCATGCGTCCACTGCGGATCCGGTCCGTAACCACATCCCGCAGACAACGCCACGTGCCCAAGACATTCGACCTCGACCACCAAAGGTGAACCATCGGCTGCCTGAGCGGTGATTGTCGCTGACTCTGGGATGCGTGTGCCTGATCGATAGTTGATGTCGTACTTCGGGTACCCCAGCGGCTCGACGCGACCATCGGGCCACACGCGCAACGCATCATTCAGTGTGCGAAGACCATCGCCATTTTCCTGAGCAATAAAAACAAGAGCGAAATCGTCGAAACGGAGCGGGACGTAAACCCAATAGAAGCCACCATCGACCTCGGGTTCGGCTACCCAACGACCCGCCGGTTCCGGCTCGCCTACAGGGCGAATACCCCATGAACGATCGCGAGTGCCGACCCAAGTTGCGGGATCAACGGGGATCTCTTCACCCTTCACTCGGATGAACCCCTCCCAGGTGCCAACCTGAGCGAAACGCTGCGCGTCGAGAATGATCTTGGCGCCGTTACGCGAAACATGCGGAGATTCATCAACCGCTGGGAACGATCCACGCCAGTGCAGGTCGAGTTCGAATTCCTGCTCCTTGCCAGCGCACGTAATGCGAAGTTCGTTCAGAGGATCGATCACTTCGATGCGGTAGGGACCCACCTGCTGTTTCATGCGATCAGCACCCAGAACATCCGACATACGGATCGTGTGCTGGAGATCGCCGCGGCGAATGCATGCAAACGCATCAGTCACGCCAAGATTGGGGTACTGACCGAGGCCTGTAATGAGAAAAACCTCGCCCGAACGATCATGCGCATTCCAATACGAGCGATCGTAGAAGTTGCGATCGCTTGATGCAGCGTGAGCAAGCGAATACGGGGCTTGGTGCAGCGGGAACTCGTCGGCAGGAATCGGCATTAGATCTCCACAAAGTCGAAGTTGGACACACCGGGCGGTGCAGAAGGTGGAAACCTTAGAACGCCGACAGCCGCCCAAAGGACTCACGCTCGGATATAGAGCACTCAAGCGGTTCGGCTACGCTCACCCGCCTCAGGGCGATTAGCTCAGTTGGCTAGAGCACTGCCTTCACACGGCAGGGGT
>SXGQ01313647.1_pt1 | contig 53484 bp, 46 predicted proteins | sample 3178371 | NCBI WGS metagenome assembly SXGQ01 (sample SAMN11356859, study PRJNA531348) | freshwater metagenome | isolation source: freshwater sample F1-20 | place: China: Fuxian Lake, Yuxi | collected 2017-12-25 | reverse complement strand
GATGTATACGAATCTCTATCTTGCAAGTCCATCGCTTGGTGGTTTTTCGGCTGACGCCTATTGGAGTTCTTCTGAGAACATTGGCTACTCCGCGTGGTACCAGTATTTCTCCTACGGGACTCAGGACGTCGCCCTCAAGGACGGCACGCTCTACGTCCGTCCCGTGCGGGCTTTTTAACTATTTATCTATTTATCTATTTGTGTTCTCGCCGCCTTCGGCGGCGAGAACACAACAAAGAAATTTTTCGGCTTCAGCGTTTGAGTTAAGCAGGACTTTTTAAGCAACGAGTGGCCATGGTTGGTAGCGTTCAACACCGAGTGCGATATCAAGCAGGAGTTGTTCAGTGAAATGGCGCGACACAATTTGCAGTCCCACGGGAAGGCCATCGACGAAGCCCGAGGGAATGGAAATAGCGGGGTTGCCGTGAATATTGGCGGGGAAGGTCAAGCGACCGTTGTTCCCTGCACCTGCGTGAACGCCTCCAAATTTCGCTGGCAGGGGACCCTCGGCCGCAAATGCCACATCGGGGTTGGACGCGGTGATCACGAGATCAACTCCATGAGTGAGGTGAAATATCTTGGCCATGCGTTCATTCACAGCGGTCCGCCGAGACTCAATGCGGGCACGGGCCTCGGGCCCATAACGTTCCATCGTGCTTGCTAAGCCAAAACTAATTTCTGGTGTGAGTACATCGGCGCAGTCGGGCCAACGCTCACCAAGTTGGGCGTGGATGGAGAGCATGCCACTGATACTCCAGGCGGCACCCATGCTCGGCACTGTTGTGTCAATGTCAAGGCGCTTCCATTGGTGCTCTTTGATTAAACGGTCAGCGTGAGCACTCAGTACTTCCCACATTTTTGGTGAGACCACTGCGCCACCCCAGTCAGGGACAACTGTGACTCGAAGTCCGCGCAGAGCATCGGTGAAAGTACCAAGATGTGGTTCCCACGGCGCAACCGAAGGCAGGCTGAGTGGATCGCGTGGGTCATGACCAGACGTGACATCGAACCAACGCGCCGTGTCGCGCACACTGCGAGACACGCATCCAGTGACAGTGGTGATATTTCCCAGTTGAACTTTGGGAGCGCGCGGGATGCGTCCGTATGTGGCTTTCAATCCAACAAGACCAGTAAAGCCTGCAGGAATTCGGATAGATCCACCACCGTCGCCAGCCGTAGCCAGGGTGACGAGACCTCCTGCAACGGCGGCAGCACTACCACCCGATGAACCACCGGGCGTTCGGCCACGCTGCCAAGGATTATGAGTCGCTCCATGCATCACAGTGCGCGTGACATTGACGCCACCGAACTCACTGGCTGTCGTTTGACCGATGAGAACAACCCCGGCAGTCTCGAGACGCTCAACCATGACCGATGAAAAATCGGCGACGATGTCACTGAGTGCCACACAGGCTTCGGTATCTGGCCAACCCACTACCTGATCAAGTTCCTTGACGCCGATCGGAACGCCACCAAAGGGCAAGTTGATATCTGCTGAACGCGCCGCGTCATAGGCGCGTTCTTGATCGAGATGCCCAAAGGCGTTGAGATCGCTTGAGGCGATGGCGGCATATGTGGCGTCCAGTTCTTCAACGGGAGAGCGCTCGCCCGAGCGAAAGGCCTCCACCAGCGAGCAGGCATCGCCTTGCCATGTTGATGCGGAACTTGAATTTGATCCTGAGTGAGAAGTCACATCCATGGGTTGAGACGCTAGTCCCCGTCTAGAGTTCACGACAATGGACAGCCGACAGTTCTTAGGTTTACAAGCCACGCATAATCCCCATCGTTGGGTTCTCCCCGTGGTGACTGGGATCTCAACAGGCGGAGGTTTTCTCTATGGTGGCTGTGGTCTCGGTGCTGCCGTAGCAGCCATGGAGGGTACATCTGGTCGGCGAGCCGTGTGGGCGACCGCTCAGTATTTGTCCTACACCAAGCCTGGTGAGGTGATGGACATCGACGTGACTCTCGCAGTCCACGGTCATCAGATCACTCAAGCTCGTGCTGTCTGCCATGTCGGTGATCGCGAGATATTGACTGTGAATGCTGCTTTGGGAGATCGTGATCTTGAGGCCAGTGGTCAGTGGGAGAAAATGCCAACTGATATTCCTCGCCCGCATGAGTGCAAAGAGCGTCCTCACGTTTTGGATTGGTCGGGTACGGTCAGTGGTCGGATGGATCAGCGGATCATCAAGGGTCGTGAAGAAATAGAAGAACTTGATGGGACGCCAGGTGATGGACAAGTTTTGTTGTGGTCGCGAATACCTGAAGTGATTGAGGGTATCGATGCCGCAACTCTGGCAATCTTGGGTGACTTTGTGCCCATGGGTGTCGGACAGTCACTGGGCATTCGCGGTGGTGGAAATAGTTTGGACAACACCTTGCGAATCGGAACCTTGGTGCCGACCGAATGGGTCTTGCTTGACATTCGGATTCATATGGTTGGGCGCGGTTTCGGTCATGGTCTCGTGCACATGTTTGCCGAGGATGGGACACTGATGGCCACGGCGAGTCAAAGTTGTATCGTGCGCTTTTGGCGCGATATGCCTGGCCCGGGTCCCGCTGGTAAGGCGAAGAAATAGCCCAAGTCTTTGATGGGGGTTGTTGTCGGCAACAATGAAGTCATGACATCTGCACCTTCCTCGTTGCCTCGCCGTCCCGGTATGACCGTTCCACTCCCTGGTCATTTGCATACTCATCGTGAGCGCCTCAATGAATTAGCGGATATGGGCTACACCGACATTTGGTCAGCCGAGTCTGATGGTGCCGATGCTTTCACACCTTTGGCACTGGCAGCGGCTTGGGAACCGCGACTGCGATTGGGCACTGCAATTGTTCCCGCGTATACGCGCTCGCCAGCCTGTTTTGCGCAAAGCGTGGCCAGCATGGCCGATGCCGCTCCTGGTCGTTTCGCCATTGGAATCGGCTCAAGTAGCAATGTCATTGTGGAGAAGTGGAACGGTGTTCCCTTTGTCGAGCCGTACAAAAAGGTGCGCGATGTCGTGCGTTTTTTGAACGATGCGCTATCTGGCGAGAAGGTCGCAAAGTCCTACGACACATTTGAAGTGAACGGTTTCAAATTGGGTGTTCGTCCAGAGATCAAGCCGAAGATTTTGGTTGCCGCCTTACGTGAGGGGATGTTGCGTTTAGCGGGGCGGGAATCCGATGGAGCAATCATCAACTGGTTATCACCGACTGATGTCAAACGCGTGGCAGAGGTTGTCAACGGCGCGGCTGGTGGGCAAGAACGAGAAATCGTGGCACGTATTTTTGTGTGCCCAAGTGAGAACACCGATGTTGTGCGCGCCGCTGGACGTTTCGCTATTGCTGCGTATCTAAATGTTCCGGTGTACGCCGAGTTCCATCGCTGGTTAGGTCGTGGACCACAGTTGCAAGGTATGTGGGATGCTTGGAAGGCGGGAGATCGCAAGGCTGCTTTGGCCGCGATACCCGACGAAGTCATTGATGACATTCTGATTCACGGTTCACCGGCTCAGTGTCGGGCTAAGATTCAGCAGTACTTTGACAATGGCGTGACAACGAGTTCCCTGGCAATTTTGGGACTCGACCCAGACTTGAACTACTGGGAATCGGCGAAGGCTTTATCGCCCAGTGCCAGTTGATGAAGCGGCTCTCTCTTCAGCGCTGGCCAGTAGCCGTTGACGGATTTCGGCGGTATGTCGTAGCCCATTGCGGCAAATCTCATCGGACAAGATAAATCGCGGATTGATAACAGGTTGCGGGGTGTGCATTCCGTTGAATTGCAATTGCGTCGGCACTTCTGTAGGGGTCACCGATATGTGCTGGTTGATATCCATGAATGAAGAATGCCTGACGGGTGTGGCAGGGATTTCAGAGGCTCGCAATGGGGAGAACCATCGAGGCAGGAACTAGTTTTGTCTGCGTGGCAGTCGAAGTAAAAGAACTCCTCAGTGATTCGTCGCTGGGGTGGAAACTTCTCAGGGTCGCCCTTTTTGAGCAAAAGAGAGGCTTGATTCTCGGAGTCCTAGTCGGAGTATTTTGGGCGGCGGGCAAAGTATCGGTGCCACAACTCACCAAGATGGGCATTGACCGCGGCATTGAAGGGAACGAAAGTTTGTGGTTTTGGGCGGGGCTAGTTGTTGGGGCTGGCGTCATTGCCGGAATCTTCACATCTCTGCGTCGCTGGTATGCGTTCCGCGAAAGCCGTTGGATTGAGACTCGTTTACGCGAGAAGATTTTTGATCATTTGTTGCACCTGCATGTGGGCTATCACGATGGTATGCAAACGGGGCAAATCATGAGTCGTGCTTCGTCCGATCTACAACAGTTGCAGGCCTTCGTGGTAATGATTCCGATCACTTTGTCTAACTTGGCAATGGTCATCGCTATCGTCGTGCTGCTGATCAGTTCGCAGCCTGTTCTGGCCTTGGTCGCCTTATCGCCACTTCCAGTTGTCACTATTCTTGCCAGTCGTTTTTCACGCGATATCCACCCTGTCGTGTTGGAGGTGCAACAAGAGCAAGCGCAATTAGCGACTGTCGTTGAAGAAAGCGTCGCTGGAGTGCGCGTGATCAAAGGGTTCGGTGCTGAAAAAGTTCAGGCCGACAAACTGCGTCAAGAGGCTGATGACATTTGGAACGTTTCCTTGATCGCTGCCAAAATTCGTAGTCGTTTCTTACCGGCCTTAGATCTTTTGCCTTCGCTTGGCCTGATTGCGGTTCTCGGTATCGGTGGTCATCGGGTGATTAATGGTCAGATGTCCGTGGGTGATTTAGTGAAATTTAATGCCTACATCACCATGCTGATCTGGCCATTACGTAACTTGGCAATGACGGTGGCTCTTGGGCAGCGGGCCTCTGTCGCTCTCATGCGAGTCAATGAGGTGCTGAACACGCCAAGTTTGATTACTGATCCAGTCGTTGCATTTGATCTTCCAAGTGGATCGCAGACGCAACCCGTCGGTGAGTTGCAGTTCAATGAAGTGATCTTCAGTTATGGAGATAACGCGCCCATTATTGACGGCTTCAACTTAAGTATTGCTCCAGGGAGTGCGGTGGCTTTAGTGGGTGCCACAGGTTCGGGAAAATCCACGATCGTGCGTTTGCTGACGCGCTTCCACGATGTCCAACGAGGTTCAATCAAAATTGACGGAGTCGACATCCGCGCATTGTCACTGAACGATTTGCGGACTGCAGTGGGCATTGTCTTTGAAGAGACTTTTTTGTTTCACGATTCAGTTTTTGACAACATAGCTTTTGCCCAGCCGGATGCCAGCCCGCAAATTGTTGAACGCGCTGCCAAATTGGCTGGTGCCCACGATTTCATTCTTGAATTACCCCACGGATACGCCACCATTCTTGGTGAGCGCGGATACTCCTTATCTGGCGGTCAACGTCAAAGAATCGCCATTGCACGGGCCATTGTTTCGGACCCCCGCATATTGGTGCTCGACGATGCAACCTCGGCCGTGGATCCTTCAAAGGAGCATGAGATTCGTCAAGCCATGGCCACTGTGATGGAGGGTCGAACGACAATTGTGATCGCCCATCGCGCTGGAACTATTGCTTTGGCCGATTCCGTGGTTTTGCTTGATGGAGGTCGCGTCGTCGCTGTAGGAACTCACGAAGAATTACTTTTGAACGACGAGCGGTATCAGAATGTTCTCGCTGGTTGGCAAGATAGTGATGGCGACAGCGATACTGAGGTTGATATCTGATGTGGGGGATGTCTGCGGTCAGTGAAGCGGATCGATTGGATCGCATACAAACGCTGAAAGTTCTTCGACGGGCATTTGTGATGGCTCGTGCTCATCGGCGTTTATTTCTGTCTGCGCTGGGCTTTGTTCTCGTGGGCACGCTAGTGACATTGGCGGGTCCGACTTTGGTCCGCTATGGCATTGACCATGGGATCCGTGCCAAGAATGGGTCGGCACTGAATCGCACCGTGGCACTTTATGTGCTTGTCGTGATCGTTGGGTACATCGCAGCACGTATGCAATTTATTGCTATCAACCGTGCTGGTGAAGGTTTCCTGCGTGAATTGCGGATCACTGTGTTCGGAAAACTGCAGAAGCAATCCATGGCTTTTTTTGATCGCGAAAAAGCTGGCGTCTTAGTTTCGCGAATGACTGCTGACATTGAGTCAATGAGTGAACTTGTTCAATTTGGGTTACTTCAGTTTGTTTCAGCTTTCTTGCTCCTGATTCTTGCCACAGTTTTGTTAGCGGTCCTTTCGTGGCAGTTGCTGATTGTGGCACTGGTGGTCTTACCAGTATTGATCGTGGCATCCATCAAGTTTCAACGAATTTCTAATAATGCCTATCTTGACGTGCGCGAAAATGTCGGGAATAATTTGTCAACGTTGCAGGAAGGAATCACGGGTGTGCGTGTGATTCAGGCCTACGGGCAGCAAGCGAATCGTTCCCAGCGTTTCCGCCTGTCCAATCGCGCACTTTTTGATTCGCATATGTACAGCGTAAAAATTAGTACTTGGTATTTCGGACTTGTTGAATTCGCTGGAATCGCTGCCACGGGTGCAATCATCGGCTTCGGTGGCTACTTAGTTCATCAAGGTACAGCAACGATTGGAACAGTCACAGCCTTCGTGCTGCTTTTAGCCAACCTCTTTGATCCCGTTCAACAGTTGAGCCAGTTGTACAACACGGTGCAATCATCAACGGCCGCTCTTCACAAGTTGTTTGTGATTATTGACGCTGTGCCCGATGTCGATGAAGTGGCGCACCCCACAGAATTGTCAACGCGCGGAGCACTGGTGGTTGATCACGTGACCTTCGCCTATGCCGGAAATGATCGCTTAGTGTTGAAAGACGTCACTATTTCTGTGGCTGATGGCGAGCGCTTGGCGCTGGTGGGTCCGACGGGCGCGGGAAAATCTACATTGGCTAAGTTGATGGCTCGGTTGTATGACCCCAGTGAGTCCAATGGTCACAGAGGAACGGTGTCGTACGGAGGCGTTGATTTACGCCACGCATCCAATTCGGACCTTCGACGGCGGATTGTCGTGGTTCCCCAAGAAGGTTTTTGTTTCTCTGGATCAATTCGCGAGAATATTCGTATTGCACGATCAACAGCTAGTGACAGCGAGGTTGAAGAGGCCTTGGTCTCCATTGGCGCATTGGAACGCTTCACGGAATTCCCGGAGGGACTTGAGACCGATGTTCGTGAGCGAGGATCTCGATTGTCGGCGGGCGAACGGCAATTGATTGCTTTGGCGCGTGCTGCCCTTGTGAACCCGGCAGTTCTTGTTCTCGACGAGGCCACATCAAATCTTGATCCAGGCACTGAGGCTGTCGTCGAGCATGCTCTTGAAAGTTTGATGATTGGACGAACGGTTATTGTGGTGGCGCACCGTCTCTCAACGATTCGTCGGGCTGATCGGATCGGGGTCATCGATCATGGAGAACTCGTTGAACTGGGTACCCACGATGAACTTGTCGAACTCAAGGGCCGTTACGCTGATCTCTCCGATGCTTGGGACCGAAGTCAACCGCGGCGCTGAAGGCTGGCCTAACGCTCAAAGGCCAGCACGAATTCGAGAAGTCCGGTGTCGCCCGTGCTGACAAATGCATTGGACGGATTGGCAATGCCGTAATCCGCAAAGGTGATATCAATTGAACCAAGAACTCCGATGACATTGCTTGCATATTCTGTCGTGACCTCAAAAGTAACTGAGCGAGTGACTCCATGAAGTGTCAGATCACCTGTGGCAATGGCAGTGAGTTGAACGCCAGGCAAGGGGACGGATCCGAAATCAATGGGCGACGTGAGCACGAAATCAGCTGTGGGATAGGTGCTGACATCCATGATATTTCCTGTGAACTGATTGTCGCGTTTGGAACTATCACTGGTGATGCTCCCGACATTAACGCTGAAGGTTGCTGCCATGAGACGACTTGCTTCAATCACTAGTTCGCCAGTGACTTGGTCAGTGCGACCTACTGCCTCAGTGTCAAGGCCACCGAGAACTTCTTTGACCCGATAGCCAAGTGTGGACTTCGTCGTGGCTTTCCAGACACCCGACACATCAGATGGCTGTGTTGGGTCAGTCATCTGTGTAGGGGCTTCAGTAGTTATCTGTGGGGAGGTGTCGGTGACGACTGCCGAGAGGTCGTCACTATTGAGTTTGTCTTCGGCAGGGCGGATGACTTTAGTCCACAAGAAAATTCCCGCATAGATGACAACGACAGTGACAAGCAGAGATGTGGCAACTCGAAAAAGTAAACGCATATCTCTTGTCTAGCAACCATTTCTTCTCAATTGTTAGCGAGCAACAAAATATTTTGATTGCGGATGGTGGCAAATGATCGCCGAAGTCGTTTGTTCTGGTTGATATTGCCAGCCAGTTTCTTCGCTGACTTCAATGCCGAGACGCCCAGCCTCAAGTAGGCGAGCCACTGTCGCATTATCTTCGAGGTCAGGACATGCGGGGTAACCCCATGAATAACGACCACCGCGATATTGCTGGCGGAATAAGCCACCGATGGACGGACCGTCCTCGCTGACGAAGCCCCATTCTTGACGTATTCGCTTATGCCAAAGTTCGGCCAAGGCCTCAGCCATCTCGACTCCGAGACCATGAATAATCATGTACTGCTGATACTCGTTGGCAGCAAATAGGCGGGCAGCTTCAACGCTGACTGCTTCGCCCATGGTGACGATATGGAAAGCCGCATAATCATGGCCATGTTCAACCGTGCGGAAAAAGTCAGCGATGCACATAAATGGAGCGGTGCTTTGTCGTGGATATGAGAAGCGGGCTAATTCGCTGGTCCGACTTTCATCGCTCCACACGATGAGGTCATCACCTTGGGCATTGACGCAGTAATAGCCGTAGACAACTTGTGGAATCAGGAAACCAGCAGCTTTGGCGGCACCGAGTTCTTGACGAAAGGTGGCGCGCAGTCGTGACTTGAAGTCCTCGTCGGTCTCGCCAATTTCTGGACGGAACTGCCATTGGTTGCGATAGAGAGCAGTTTCATTGACGTACTGAGCAATCTCATCAAGGCCAATGCCCTTGACAATTTTTGAGCCGAGAAATGGTGGCATGAACACTTCGTTATCGCTCGTGATATTAGGAGAACGCAGAGGAAGATCAACGACAACTTTTTCCTTGGTCCCAGCACGTGCCGGCAATACCCGCCCAGTTGGCTCGCGACCAAGGAGAGGATCGTCAATGCCAGACATTTTCATGGCCATCAATTTGTCGAGCGTGTGCAAACCTTCGAAGGCATCACGACCATAAAACACGCGACCCTCATAGATGTCACGCAAATCTTTTTCCACAAAAGAACGTGTCAAGGCAGCGCCACCGAGAATCACGGGCACTTCCGACATTTTCGATTCATTCAGTTGAATCAAGTTATCGCGCATGATCAGCGTACTTTTCACGAGCAGTCCGCTCATTCCGAGAGCATCGGCCTTGACCTCTTTGACCTTCTGCAACATTTCAGATATAGGAATCTTGATTCCGAGGTTATGAACTTCGTAGCCATTATTTGTGCAGATGATGTCCACAAGATTTTTGCCAATGTCGTGCACATCGCCCTTGACGGTCGCCAAAACCAAAACACCTTTAGCAGAACTGGCACCCGTCTTTTCCATATACGGTTCGAGGTAGGAGACTGCTGTTTTCATAGTCTCGGCCGATTGCAGGACGAAAGGCAATTGCATCTGTCCAGATCCAAAGAGTTCACCGACTACCTTCATGCCATCAAGAAGAATGTCGTTGACAATGGTCAATGGTGCCAGACCTTGAGCCATTGCGGTATCAAGATCGGCAGTGAGACCTTCACGATCACCGTCAATGATGCGTTGTTTGAGCAACTGTTCAACCGTCCAGTCACTGCGGTCCTCGCGCACTGCGGCCACATCATTGACGTCAGCGAATATTTCGAGCAATTTTGTGAGCGGGTCATAGTCCGCGGTGCGTCGATCGTAGATGAGGTCTAAGCAGACTTGTTTGTGCTCTTCGGGCATGCGCGTAAGTGGCGTGATCTTTCCAGCATGGACAATGGCCGAATCTAAGCCAGCACGAACACATTCATTGAGAAAGACACTGTTTAAGGCATGGCGTGACGCTTTGAGCCCGAAACTGACGTTGGAGACTCCAAGAGTCGTGAAGCAGCCGGGAATTTCAGCTTTGATGCGGGCGATGGCATCAATGGTGTACTTGGCATCGAGTCGCAGAGCGTCATCACCCGTGGAGAGTGGAAATGTCAAAGCGTCAAAGATGAGATCGCTGGCCTTCAAGCCATAGTGATCCACGGCAATGCGGTGCAGACGATGTGCGATTTCTAACTTCCACTCCACATCACGCGCCATACCCTTTTCATCAATCAGGAGGCAGATCACCGCACTGCCGTATTCGCGTGCCAGTGAAAAGACACGATCAAGTCTGCTGCCTGGTCCCTGTCCATCTTCTAGGTTGGCTGAGTTGAGAATTGCTCGCCCGCCGATGTGCATCAAACCAGCTTCCATGACTTCGGGTTCAGTGGAGTCGAGGACTAAAGGCACGCTGGCTTGAGTGGCAAAGCGACTGGCAATCTCGTCCATATCAATCGCGCCATCGCGAGCCACATAGTCAACGCACACATCAAGGACGTGGGCTCCTTCGCGAATCTGTTCGGTGGCGATTTTGGAGCAACTATCCCAGTCACCAGCAATCATCGCATCACGAAAAGCCCGTGAGCCGTTGGTATTGGTTCGCTCGCCGATAATCAAAAATGAATTGTCTTGGATGATTGGCACCGAAGAATAGATCGAGGAGACGCTGGGTTCATTGATTGGTGTTCGCTTGGGGGCTGCCAGTCCGCTCACGGCATCAACAACGGCTTTGAGGTGAGCAGGCGTGGTGCCACAGCATCCACCGACGATGCCCACACCGAGATCGTGAACGTGATGATGATGAAACTTGGCCAATTCTTCGGGAGTGAGGTCATAGTGCGTGCGACCGTCAACAATGCTCGGCAATCCGGCATTGGGTAACACGCTGATTGGCATTGAAGCGTTTTCACTGAGATAGCGCAAGTGCTCTTGCATCTCGGCTGGACCAGTTGCACAGTTGATACCAAAAACATCAGGACCCATGGCGCTGATGGCAGTTAAGGCCGCCCCTATTTCAGAACCCACCAGCATTCGTCCCGTGGTTTCCATCGTGACCTGTACTTGAATCGGGACTGGGCGACCTTCGGCGAGCATGGCCCGTCGACAGCCAATCATTGCCGCCTTGATTTGCAAGAGATCCATGCAGGTTTCAATGAGGAATAAATCCACGCCACCAACGAGCAGTCCGCGGGCTTGCTCCTCGTATGCATCGCGCAATTCAGCAAAACGGATATGCCCGAGGCTGGGGAGTTTTGTCCCTGGTCCAATTGATCCAGCCACGTAGCGCGCTTTGCCAGAGGACTCATAATCGTTAGCGATATTTCGTGCCAGACGTGCCGCCTCGACGTTGAGCAGATACGCCTGATCGGAGATCTGATACTCAGTGAGAACGGTGGAAAAGCTTCCGAAACTTGCGGTTTCAAGAACATCAACACCGACATCTAAGAATGCTCCGTGCATCTGCTGGATCACATCGGGTCGGGTCAGACAGAGATACTCGTTGCATCCCTCAAGACTTGGACCGCCAAAATCGTCGGGGCCAAGATCGAGGCCTTGGACAAAAGTTCCAAAGGCACCGTCAAACACGATGACTCGTTCATTGACGGCGGCGAGGTAAGGCTGGCGAGACATTAAATCTCAATCTACCGCTTCTGGATTATGTGGTGAGGTTGGAATAGATCTTGCTCCCCATCATGATGTGACAGTTGGCGATGCATCCCGCTACACAGTAGGGACGGGTAAGGTCTGATGTATGGCTAGACAGCGCGTGTACACACGAGATGGAGATGACGGCACGACTGGTCTTTTTTATGGCGGACGCGTTCCCAAAGACAGTGCTTTGCCCCGTGCTTACGGCACCGTTGACGAGGCGCAGTCGATTTTGGGTGTTGTCCGCGCTGAGGCGGGTGCGGGTTCAGAGATTGAGGCTTTATTGATACCGATTATGCGCGATCTTTGGGTGTTGATGGCTGAGTTGGCCACCTTGCCAGAAAATCGTTCGAAGTTGACCCCAGGAGCATCATGCGTTGAATCTTCGATGGTGACCCGACTGGAAAATCTGATTGACGAACTTGATACGCGCTTTGAGCCGCCCACAGAATTTGTCGTTCCGGGTGGTAACAAAGTTGCTGCATGGCTTGATGTGGCGCGCACCGTGGTTCGTCGTGCTGAGCGGCATTCAATAGTTGCCGCCCCCGCCCCGTCGCAGGCCGTGCCGTATCTCAACCGACTCTCTGATCTGTTGTGGACGATGGCTCGATGGCACGAAGGAGAGAGCCTCCCCGTGCGTGGCGTGTCATGATAGAGACATGGCTCTTAGCATTGATTCAACCCGCTCAATTCCCCGTTCTGCAGATGCTGTAGGTCTTGCAGTCGCGACCTCGGGAACAGTCCCCCGACAGTTGGGACTGAACCGCTCGGCTCTTAGTGCTCAAGGCTTTGAAGGAGGGATTGGTCAAACTCTTGTTGTCCTTGGTGCTTCGGGGACAACTCTTGTTGCAGTAGGAATCGGTGATCCGCGCAAGATCACCTCAGGTGATCTTCGTCTAGCTGCTGCTGCTTTGGCTCGGTCCACGAGTCGACGCAATCATGTTGCAACAAATCTTGTTGATGCTGTTGGTCTTGATGCGCGCTCGGCTGCACAAGCTGTCGTTGAGGGTTTTGCTTTAGCGAGTTATCGCTACACAGATCTGAAATCAGCGAAAGGATCGGGTCCATCGCTGCTGACGATGACGTGCTCGAGCGAGCGTGCACGAGGTACGCAATCGGGTATTGAGCGCGGTCGCACCACATCGGATGCAGCAATTTTGGCACGAGACTTAGCGAATATGCCACCGGCATATTTAACGGCACGGATGCTTGCTGATCGGGCCGTTGAGGTGGCTCATGCCAGTGGTCTTGAGGTCGAGGTTTTTGATAACGACAAGTTGGAAATCATGGGCTGTGGGGGTCTCCTCGGAGTCAACCGAGGATCGACAGAGCCTGCTCGTCTTGTCAAGTTGACCTATACACCGAGTAATCCCACAGGTCATTTGGTGATGGTTGGAAAGGGAATCACCTACGACTCTGGTGGCATCAGTTTGAAGCCGAGCGATGCCTCGCACGCAATGATGAAGATGGACATGACAGGTGCTGCATCAGTTTTATCGGCGATGAGTGCGCTCAAAGCGTTGCGCTGTCGTGCCGCTGTGACTGGATATTTGATGTGTACTGATAACCGTCCGTCGGGAAGCGCCATGGCAATGGGCGATGTCTTGACATTTCGTAACGGCAAGACATCGGAAATCCATAACACCGATGCCGAGGGACGCTTAGTCCTTGCCGATGGATTGTCGTTAGCCACTGAGTTGAAGCCCGATGCGATCGTTGACATCGCCACCTTGACGGGGGCCTGTATGGCAGCTCTTGGACCCAAAATCGCTGGCGTCTTGGGGACGAATCAGCCCTTTATCGAACAGGTCAAGCAAGCCTCGGAGACGTCGGGCGAACCAGTTTGGCAATTGCCATTGGTGCGCGAATATCGCCGTTTCCTTGACTCAAATGTGGCTGATATGAAGAATATCGGCGGACCATACGGCGGAGCGATTACGGCTGCTTTGTTTTTGTCGGAGTTCACGGGGGATGTGCCATGGGCGCACCTTGACATTGCTGGTCCGATGAATTCGGATTTTGATGATGGTTGGTTGAGCCGAGGTGCCACTGGGTTTGGGACGCGTTTGTTGATCAATCTGGCAACAGGTTTCACGAAGCCAAAAAAGTCCCGCTGAAATTTTCAATGGTTAGGGCGTGACCACCTGAATACCCCTCACTTATCGCTACCGCAGGATCCGATTCGGCCCATTGGGCATGGGCGCGTTGTAAATGCTCGGGCAGGCGCGAGAGTTGTTTCATAGCGAGTGGTGGAACAACAGAACGAATCGCTAAGCGATCACCAACTGGTCGAGCCAAACCAAATATCACGAGACGCTGAACAGCGCGAGCAAATGGACTGGCCCGACCAGACTCCCAACCGAGACCAAGTCCTTGTGCAGTCGCTGCTAGGTCAACGGCAAAGCCGTCAGGATTGTTGACGACGGTGATTGCCAGTCGGCGTAGGAGCCAGGTCGCCGTTGGACCCAGCGTGGCGAGCCAAAAGAGTTCCACATAATCACCACAGGCGTCAAAGCCGACGCGTTCGACAACGGGATCGCGCCATGGGATGACGATGAGTTCATCGGTGACTCGGTCAAGGACGGTGGAATGCTTAGATGCCATAACGCTGGTGCGCCTTTCTCATTGGGGGAGAGCGCACAAATGTGAGCGTGAGTCGTTCTAGATCGGTGAAGAGTGGAATAATTTTGTCAATCGTGATGAGGAAGCAATGTTGATCAATAATGTCAATTCAAGTGAGTTTGTGCTCGTGCGTCAGTGGATCGCTGAGGCGCAACGCATCACAGCAATCACCGGAGCAGGTATCTCAACAGCCTCAGGCATTCCCGATTTTCGCGGACCCAATGGTTTGTGGACGAAGAATCCACTGGCAGAAAAGGCCTCAAACATTCGCGTCTATCTCAAAGACGAAGCTGTGCGCATCGCTGGCTGGAAAGCCTCGAGTGACCGCCAACAGCGACGGATGGAACCAAATGTTGGCCACTATGCGTTAGTTGAATTAGAACGACGTGGACAACTCCACGGTTTGGTCACTCAAAATGTCGACGGTCTCCATGTCGGCGCGGGTAACTCGCCCGAATTAGTCCACGAAGTGCATGGGACATGGCGGTTCACGCGCTGTGTGAGTTGTCGTGAGCAACGTCCCGTTGAAGAAACTCTGAAGCGAGTTGATGCTGGGGAGGCGGATCCCAAATGTTTGAAGTGTGGTGGTTTGATGAAACGCGATGTGATCTTGTTCGGTGAAGCATTGGTTGAAGAGGTGATTGCGGCGGCATTGAAAGCGGCCGAAGAGGCTGACTTGATTTTGGCGATCGGCAGTTCACTCAATGTCATGCCAGCGGCCAATGTCGTCCCGCGCGGCAAGGCAGCTGGCGCGAAAGTGGTGATCATTAATGGTCAACCCACGGAGATGGATAACTACGCTGATGCCTTCTTGTTAGGGGACATCAGCGAGTTGCTGCCAGCCCTTGTGGCTATTCCCGACTAACTCGGTAGGCTTTAATCATGGCCACTTTTCGGGATTTGCTTTCCGCCGCTAAATCTGTCATTACTGAAATAGATACAGCGACTGCGGACACTGCGATCTCTGCCGGCAGAGTGAATATTTTGGATGTTCGTGAGCCCGATGAATACGCCGAAGGGGCGTTGATCGGCGCCCTGCACATTCCTCGTGGCCACCTTGAAGCTCAAATTGAAGGTCGCGTGACCGATAAGAGTGCCCCAATCATCGTGTATTGCGCAGGCGGAGTGCGGAGTGCTTTCGCCGCAGCAACATTAGGCCAACTCGGATACTCCAATGTGTTGTCCATGGCGGGGGGATACGGCAAATGGAAGGACGAGGGTCGGGAGTGGAAATCTCCTGCGTCGCTGAGTCCAGAACAGATGAATCGATATAAGCGCCACCTCACATTGCCCGAGGTTGGTGTCGAGGGTCAAGCAAAATTGTTGGGTAGCAAAGTGTTGATGTTGGGTGCAGGTGGACTTGGTTCACCATCGGCGATGTACCTTGCAGCGGCCGGCGTCGGAACAATCGGCATCGTTGATATGGACGAAGTTGATGCCAGTAACTTGCAACGTCAGATACTGCACAACATAGAGAGAATTGGCGATCGTAAAGTTGAGTCAGCCAAAAAGACCTTGCGGTTATTGAATCCGGATGTCAAGGTGATTGCCTACGACACGCGTTTGAGTGCCGAGAATATCATGGACATCATTTCTGGTTACGACGTCATCGTTGATGGAGCCGACAATTTCCCCTCGCGCTATTTGCTCAATGATGCCAGCGTGAAGTTGGGCATTCCAGTCGTTCATGGATCGATCTTTCGCTTTGAAGGTATGGTCTCGGTATTCCATCCCAAGGCTGGTCCGACCTATCGCGATATGGTCCCCGAGCCACCTCCAGCCGAACTGGCACCGTCGTGTGCCGAGGCAGGAGTACTTGGTGTTCTGCCAGGAATTATTGGTTCAATTCAAGCTTTAGAGACGATCAAGGTGCTCCTTGATTTGGGTGAGCCTTTGATCGGGCGCATTTTGGCTGTGGATACGACCGAGATGTCATTTCGCACATTCAATTTGAAGCCCGATCCAACAAACTTGGTGACATGGGCGAACCGAGAGCAGATTCAAGTTCGCGACCTTGATGGTCTCTGTGCCCCGTGGATGGGTCACTAAATCAAGAATTGATCTTTTCTCTTTCTTGAATGAAAACTCCAGTGAGCACCAGCGTCATGCCGAAAAGATCGATGGCGCTGGGTTTTTGATCAAGCGCAATGAAGGCCACAACTGTGGCGGTGACTGGCAGAAGTGCAAGCAATACGCTGAAGCGTCGAATGGGTATACGGCGCAGGACGGATTGGTCAATGCCGTAGCCGATGGCGTTAGACATCACGCCAACAAGGAAGCACAAAAAGAGTAAATGCGGAGCGGCCCACACCGGACCACTGCCAGGTAGTCCAATCGGCATCACAACCAAAGATCCGATGGCTAATCCAAGACCGAGTCCAGAAACGCCGCGATTTTGTTGAGCAACACGTGAACCAACCACGATGTATGTAGCCCACATCATGGATGCCAAAAAGATGAAGAGTAAACCAAGTGGTTCTCCGCTGAGTTCAACTCCACTGAGAACCGCCACGCCAACAGCCGCACACAATAAGGCCAAAGCGTTGCGCCGTGAACGCGTGCGTAGGGCAGCAACGGAAATAGGACCGATGAACTCAATAGCCACACCTTTACCCAATGGAATACGTTCGATGGCAAGATAAAAGAAAGTATTCATCAGCGCGGTAGCGATACCAAAAGTGGCCATTGCCAGTAGGTCCTGGCGTGTCCATCGTTGTCGATGTCGCGGGTGAAAAATTCTCCGTGCTGAGATCAGTATCAAAGCAAGAGATGCACCGATAACGCGCAACCAAGCAACTGTTGCAGGATTGACCTGATCAAAGAGATCAATAGCGATGACTGCCCCGATGTATTGGGCGATCGCGCTAAATACAAAAAGCGCCTCAGGCGAGGCCGTATTGAAAAAGCTTGCGAGATGCGACTCGTCAGCTGTCGAAGCAGAGTCGGTGTTCAGTCGAAGAGTTCGGGGTCGGTGCGGCAAATCTCTTGCCACAACGGTTGAAATTGGAACCATCCAGCCAATGAATGACCAGTTTGTTCACGCGTGTATTGCGCATATTCATGTTTGATCAGTTTTGGCGTTCCGGCAGCCATTGCCAGCAACTGGGCTTGGCATGAACGGTCCATGGACAAGAACCAGAACGCTGCTTCTTCAACGCTTGAGCCCACTGTGAATAAGCCATGGTTGAGGTGGATAGCGGCTTTACCCGTAGGAAATTTCTCTGCCATCTCTTTGCCGGCCTCAACATCAAAAACGACAGCACCACCTTGTTCAGCGATCACGGTGTGATCGTTGTAGAAGATGCAGGCATCTTGAGTGATGGGGTCAAGTGGAATGCCGAGCGAACTGAAGGCTTTACCATGCACTGAGTGAGCGTGCGCTGCGGCGATGACTTCGGGTCGAGCGCTATGTATCGCCGAGTGAATCACGAAGGCAGCACGATTGACGGGCATTGTTCCGTGGACTACTTCACCATGATGGTTGACTAACAACAAATCGCTGACGCGCATGTGGCGAAAGCTGAGCCCAAAAGGGTTCACCCAGAAATGGTCAGTGAGTTCGGGATCGCGTACCGTGATATGTCCAGCTACGCCTTCGCCAAAGCCCAACCGACCAAAGATTCGTAAAGCGCCCGCCAGTCTTGACTTGCGGTACGTGCGCTCTTCTTCAACATTGGCGAACGTGGGCATTGCCAAGACATAGCCAGGTTGGCCCATCGCGATGGACTGAAGGTCGGGTGCATTTTCGGTGGTGGTCACATCTGCATAGTAGACCTATTCGCTCAACATATCTCCACCTTGACGACTGGGCAGACTGGCTTGAAGCCATCTTGAGGGCGTACGCTTGGAAGCGATGAGTCAAGACCCCATGAACGATTCCGGCATTGAAATCAAAGCCCTGTATTCAGCAGCCGACCTGGCTGACTGGGACTCGGCCGAGCGTTTAGGCGATCCTGGCCAACCGCCCTACACCCGTGGCGTGTACCCAACGATGTACCGCGGCAAGTTGTGGACCATGCGCCAGTACGCCGGTTTCGGGACTCCAGAGTCCACGAACGAGCGCTTCAAGTTTTTATTGGGAGCTGGTCAAACGGGTTTGTCATGTGCCTTTGACCTTCCGACTCAAATGGGTTACGACTCCGATCACCCGCGAGCCGAGGGTGAAGTCGGCAAAGTCGGAGTAGCCATTGACTCGATGGCCGATATGCGCTTGTTGCTTGCTGATCTTCCTTTGGACAAGGTCACAACATCAATGACGATCAACTCCACTGGTGCAGTTTTACTTTTAATGTATGAATTAGTCGCCGAGGAGCAAGGTGTTCCGTCGACGGCAATCAGTGGCACAATTCAAAACGATTTGCTGAAGGAGTACATCGCCCGCGGTACCTACGTCTATCCACCTCGCCAGAGCATGCGCATCATCACCGACATTTTTGAATATTGCGCTCAGCATGTTCCGAAATGGAACACGATTTCGATATCGGGATACCACATTCGTGAAGCCGGCTCAACGGCTGTGCAAGAAATTGCTTTTACGATAGCTAATGGTATTGCTTATGTTGAGGCCGCCATCGCGGCTGGCCTTGACGTGGATGATTTTGCTCCACGGTTGTCTTTCTTTTGGAACGCTCATAATAATTTCTTTGAAGAAGTAGCCAAATATCGTGCTGCTCGCCGCATTTGGTTCAACATTATGAATGATCGATTTAAAGCCAAGAAAGAGTCCAGCAAGTTACTGCGTTTTCATACTCAGACCGGTGGAAGCACCTTGACTGCGCAGCAACCAGAGAACAACATTGTGCGTGTCGCCCTGCAGTCAATGGCGGCAGTGATGGGTGGAACGCAGAGTTTGCACACCAATGGTTACGACGAAGCTCTCAGTTTGCCGACCGAACGAGCGGCCCGTATTGCATTACGTACACAGCAAATCATTGGCTATGAAAGTGGAATTGTTGATACTCCCGACCCGTTGGCTGGGAGTTATTTCGTAGAAAGTTTGACAGATGAGATTGAGCGTTTAGCGCTTGAGTACATCGCTCGGATTGATGAACTCGGTGGGGCAGTGGCGGCCATCGAAGCTGGCTATCAGATGAGCGAGATCGAAAACGCGGCATACGATTACGCCAAGTCAATTGATAATGATGAGCGTGTGATTGTCGGCGTCAATAAGTTTGCTGTCAGCGACGATCCAGAACCCGAAGTATTCCCCGTGAACCCAGAACTTGAACGAGGTCAGAAAGCCCGCCTCGGCGAGTACAAAGCAGCACGCGATCAAGTCAAACTGCACGCATCTTTAGCAGCACTCATTCTGGCCGCTCAAGGGACTGACAATATTTTGTATCCCATGAAAGAAGCGTTGCGTGTTGGTGCAACTTTGGGTGAGATTAGTGATGCCCTGCGCAGTGTCTTCGGCCTCTATCAGCCGTAGGACATTTATTTATCCAAGAACTTGATATTCGCTGTGGGTCGCTGTGGTGTTTCAACCTGGGTTGTTGCCCACCCGAGATACATGATGCAGACCACTGTGGTATCGCTCTCAAAGCCGCAAAATTCAGCGACTGGATCGTTGGCACCCTTCGGGCAAGAACCCCAGTAGGTGGCCAAACCACGAGAAGTAGCCGCCAACATGAAGTTTTGTACTGCCGCCGCCGCCGAGTCACGATTTTCTGCTGTTTGTAGTTCGCTGTCACCAGCGATGCTGCCAATAACAATCAATGCCGGTGTGCGTGCATATTTGATGCGGGCTTTCTCAACTTTTGTAGGTTCGTCGCCGAAAGACTGCATGGCTTCGGCAACGGTATTGCCAAAGCGCAACTGGGCCTCACCAGTGATGACGGCAAAGCGCCACGGCCAAGTCCTTTTGTGATTTGGTGCCCATGTTGCAAGTTCACATAATTCTTCGATCGTTGCCCGAGGTACTTCACGAGTCTTATCAACCAACATGCTCGTGCGTCGAGCACGAATGTTATTGGCGATGATTTCGTGATTGTTCTCGTTCATCAGCAATCACTCCTTTGAAAAATGTTGAGCCATCCGCTCAAGGGTCGCCACCATAGATTTCTTGTTGGTTGTTGGTGACTTTCTCAGGCGTAGCACCAACGGTGATTTTGAGCCATTCCAGTCGAATTGCTCAGTCACCTGCGTGCCACCCTCAACGGCTTCGAGTTTGTAACGCCAAATATGCCCGCCGAAATGGCGCCAGGCGATCAGGCTCGGTTCGCTGAATTCTACAATTTCATTAGTGATCTTGTATTTCAGACCAATCTTCATATCCATACCAAACTTCGCACCGAGGGACAACCGCTCGGGAGCATCGGGTCGTGCCTTGAGTACTGAGCCTGAACCATCAATAAGACAATGTTGCGAAGGGTCGGCCAAGAGATTGAAGATTTCTGTGGGGGGTGCGGGGACGAATCCACTCACCGAGACAACTTTTGCTGGATCTTGAACTTTCATGGACAACTTCCGCTTTCTCTAGTTTTGTTTGGATAAAAGGTAAGCAATGACCGTATCAGCGCAGCGTCGCCCTGAGTACAAGGCGCCTTGAGTTGAAGCAGTATCGCGATGATCCCCGCAGACGAAAAGTCCATCTCCGAGTGACTGCTTTTTCTGTGGCGAAAATGGTGGTGATTGATCGGGCTGACCGTGTTCGATTCGGTATGTGCGCAAGTGCACCCACTGTTGTACTTGTTCACCGAACATCTCCACAAGTTGTGGGCGAGCCAGTGCTTCAAGATCACCTTGGTAGTGGCCCGGCATGGCAGCAGCAATGAGGTGTTTGCCGGGCGGGGCATAAGAAGCCGAAACATTACTCATCACCGCGATATTGAGCACTGGCCCGCAAGCGGTGCCATCAAGAATGATGAGGTTTTTATCTGTCGGAGCAATGTCTGCAGAGAAATAAACGCATCCCACACTGCGGGAGGTAACGGGTTCAATGCCAGTCAACACACTTGCTGACGGACCTTCAACGGCGACAATCACACAGCGACAAGAAATGTGTTGTCCGTCTTTCAAGATCACACTGGTACCTGAGACCTGAGTGACAGGCGAATTGAGATGAATTGTCACGGGATCGAGATGTCCCGCCAATTGTTTGGGGATCATCCCCATCCCACCTGAGGGGACAGCGGCGTCACCTTGCGAAAGCATGCGAAAAATGGTGTCAAACATTCGCCGTGAAGCACTGAGTTGTGGATCAAGTTGTATTCCACCAACGAGGGGAGTGAAGAAACGTTGAATCATCCGTGATGAGAAGCCCGACTTGCGGAGCATTTCGGATGTTGTCATATCCTCACCCGACAACAGGCGTGCTGCGTCACCTCGGCGCACGCGATAGCGCAAAGCCACGATGCGTAATTTGTCAAACACCGACCCGATAGGGGCGATTGCTGTCGACAAAGTGGTGAGCGGACGGCGTAGAGGGTCAGAGACAATGTGTCCCTTCTTCTCCAGCCATACCAAAGCTCCTGGTTCAAATGCGCGTAGATCCAACGCCGGCACATCGAATTGTCGTTGTAGCTCGGGATAGGCCGTCAAGATCACTTGAAAGCCACGATCTAAGGTGAAGCCATCTAGGTAATCAGTGCGCACACGACCACCGATGTCGTCAGATGCTTCGAGAAGATGAACATCAAATCCATTCTCTTGGAGTACCCGAGTGGCACTGAGTCCAGCCAAGCCAGCACCTACCACGACCACATCACATGTGGCTGGAAGCGCCGTGTTCATTGATGATTGTGCGCCGTCATCGTTCAACTGGGACGCTGAAGTAGTGAACGCAAGGCTGACTCAAGATCTAAATGAATAAAGGAGTAGCCAGCACCTTGCAAAACACGCGGCAGAACTTTTTGTCCAGTGAAAAGTAATGCATCTGCAAGTTCACCACCGAGTAATAGTTTTGGTCCAAAAGAAGGGACTGGCATAAAAGATGGGCGATGTAGCACCTTCGCCAGCACCTGAGTGAACTCACTTTGTGTGACAGGTTGTGGAGCGGTGAGATTGACAGCTCCAGTGACATTGGCGCTGAGCAAGAAATCAATAGCGGCTATTTCGTCATCAATGGAAATCCAACTCTGCCATTGCTTACCTGTTCCCATTTTTCCGCCTGCACCGATTTTGAACAATGGCAACAATTTGGCGAGTGCACCACCAGCAGGACTGAGCACAATGCCAGTGCGCAAATGTGCCACTCGAATGCCAACTTTTGAGGCGGGATCCGTCGCCGCCTCCCATTGCTGACAGACGTCGGCGAGGAAGGTCGATCCATTTTGTGATTGCTCGTCAAACGTCAGTGTCTCTGATGCGCCGTAAATACCGATTGCCGAACCTGATAACAATATTTTTGGTCCATCGCTGAGGTCAGCTATTGCCTGCGCCAGAAGGGCAGTGCTTTTGGTGCGACTTTCAAGAATTTCTCTCTTGTATTCGGCGGTCCATCGCTTGTCACCGATTCCAGCGCCAGCGAGGTGGACGACAGCATCGACGCCGCTGAGACGAGTGCCGTCGATCTGTCCCGCCACAGGGTTCCATGCGATTGTTGTGTCGGACGAGTGGCCTGTTCGGGTGAACTTCAGTACCCGATCTCCGCGAGCCGTCAAGTGGTTGGCCAGAGCAGTTCCGATCAGGCCACTTGCTCCCGTGATTGCAATGGTGCGACTTGTCATCTCATCAGATTACGAGAGTGACGCAGCAAGTGTCTGACTGGGCGGGAAAACAGTGGACAGCGATGGGCCTGAAGACTAGATCTCGACCGTGGATCCAACTTCGAAAATCTTGTCATTGGGAAGATTGAAGAACCGACCCGCACTATCTGCACCGCGATTGAGAATGACGAAAAGATGTTCAAACACTGGGTTCATTCCAGGGGCCTTGCCAGAAATCACAGATTCGTGACCAAGGAAGAACGTGGTGTCGTCAAGGTTGAAGTCAAATCCTCGTTCTTTGATTGCCGCCAAGGCTTCCACTACATTGGGCTCTTCGGTAAACCCGAAGCTCAGAAGAATTTGAAAGACCCCAGGCTCCACACGGGTCACCGTAGAACGTTCTTCAAGGGCGACACGGGGAATATCTGCAGTCTCCACTGCCACGATCAAGGTGCATCTGTGTAAAACCTTATTGTGCTTGAGATTGTTCACTAAGGCTGGTGGCGCCTTACCGAGATCCTTGAACATGAAGACTGCAGTGCCTGGAACTTTGGCGACAGTGCCGTACTCGTCCAAGACATCGTTGATGTCGCGTTCACCGCGATTGATACGTTGCGCCACAAGTTGGCGGCCTTGTCGCCACGTCATCATCTGCACCAGCAAGACGATGGCGATAATGAGCGGGAACCAACCACCCTCTGGAATTTTTGGAATGTTTGCACCGAGGAAGGCCATGTCAATGATCACCAGTGGTGCGCATACCGCTAGGGCTTTGAACTTGGACCACTGCCAGCGATTGACTGCGAGTATGTAGAACAAAATAGTGGTGATCGCCATCGTCGTTGTCACGGCGATGCCATAGGCAGCAGCAAGGTTGGCCGAGGTTCGAAAGGTGACGACGAGTCCGATACAGCCGAACATCAACAACCAATTCACGAGAGGTACATAAACCTGCCCGCGATGATCTGATGACGTATGACGGATCTTGATTCGTGGGAGATAATCGAGTTGCACTGCTTGAACAGTGAGGGAGAAAGCACCCGAAATCAGTGCTTGTGAGGCGATCACAGTGGCCATCGTGGCCAAGATAACGAGCGGAACGATGGCCCATTCGGGTGCTAATTTAAAGAACGGACGCTCAGCTGCTGTTGGGTCGCTCAGAATGAGTGCGGCTTGACCAAAATAGTTCAGCAACAATGCAGGTAAAACGGCGAAATACCACGTCATCTGAATTGGCTTACGGCCGAAGTGTCCCATGTCGGCGTATAAAGCCTCTCCTCCTGTGACGACCAAGAAAATAGATCCGAGGGTGAGAAATGACTTCATCGGCGAAACCATAAAAAAGTCGTAGGCGTACGTTGGACTGATGGCCTTGAGCACGCTTGGTCGCTGAATGATTTGGTTGAGTCCAAGTCCCGCCAAAGTAGCGAACCACAGCACCATGATGGGTCCAAAGACACGACCGATCCCCGCCGTGCCTCGTTTTTGTATCAGAAACAAAACTGCCAAAATGAAAACTGCGATCGGAATAATCAAACTGTCGAAGGCGGTGGTTGTTTCCTTGACACCTTCGACGGCGCTGAGAACCGAGATCGCTGGGGTGATCAGTCCGTCTCCGTAGAGCAGTGCTGTTCCAAAAATACCTAAGGCCACAGCAAAGGAAAGTTTCTTGCTTGCCGAACCCTTGGGCATGATCATCGCCGTGAGGGCCAAAATCCCGCCTTCACCGTGGTTATCGGCGCGCATCACAAACAGCAGATATTTGACGGAAATGATTAAAATCAAAGCCCAAAAGACAACAGAGGCGACGCCCAAGGCATAGATCGGATTTGCTGCATCTAGGTGTTGGTGATGAAAGGCTTCGCGAAAGGCATAGAGCGGTGATGTTCCGATATCCCCATAGACGATGCCCAATGCTCCTAAAGCGAGAGTGCCCATGCCTGGGAGGCGTCCGTGCGTACCTCGTGAGGAGGTTGACTGCTCGGGTGCGAGATCCTGCGTTGACACATTGTGGATGCTAGCGATCTTGCCCTCATGGGACTGTGCTTGCCCGCATGTGATCCAAGCCACCCCCCGAATTTTGTGCTCATCGGGGCTCACTCGCTCTAAGATTCGACAAGCCATGAAGACGCGCACGTTACTTTTGCTCTCGGTTGGCTGTGGACTTCTGATTCTCATTGCGGGTGGATTCATGCTTTTTCAGGTCGCCACCGATCGCACTGAGGCGGATGTATTGGTCATCGGGACCTCCGCCACAATCGGCGAAATGACAGTCACGGTCAGCAGCATTGAGGTGACCCCAGACGGTCTGGCAGTGAGCGTCAAAATGTTTGGTGTGGCGGGTGAACCAGTCATTGAGGACTGGCGACTTTTCGGCGACGGTCAGGTCTTTGAACCTTCAGGATCTGTGGCGGCAGGAGTTTGCGACGCCTCAAGCGTTGTTCCGCCGGACAACGCCCAAGTTTTTTGCATTTTGCGGTTCCCGTTGGTCAAAACCGTTCAAGCAGTGGCCTATACACGAGCCGGCGAGCAACGCCAGTGGGGTCCCTGACCCTCAGCATCATGACACTGGTCATTCACCCATGGGAATTGGGTCTCCGACGGCTACGGTTGGGAATTGCAACGCGCAATAGCGCTCGTTTTTGGAGGTGGCCTCGATGGCCGAGCAATTTGACCTCGTAGTGATTGGTGGTGGACCCGGAGGTTACGGGGCAGCCCTCTACGCATCATCGGCAGGAATGAACGTCGCCCTCGTTGAGCGCGACGCTCTCGGTGGCACCTGTTTGAATCGTGGCTGTATTCCCGCCAAGGCTTTCCTTGAGACCGCATCGGTATATCGCCATGTGGCCCACGCCGCTGATTTCGGCATTGAGTCGAGTGCCCCCATGGTGAACTTTGCGACGACTCAGGCACGCAAGAAAAAAATTGTTGATGGCTTAGTGAAGGGCATCGGTGGATTATGCAAATCGCGTCAGGTCACAGTTTTTAACGGCACGGGTTCGCTTGGCGCAGGCCGCACGGTCAATATCACGATGGCCGATGGCTCAACTGCTGTCGCTCAAGGGGCTCATATCATCTTGTCAGCAGGCTCTGTGCCGCGCACGATTCCTGGCTTTGATCGCGGTGGACCGATTATGACAAGTGATGAAGTTCTTGACCTTGATTACATTCCTGCGCGAGTAGCGGTCATCGGCGGTGGAGCGATTGGTTGCGAATTTGCCTCAACCTTTGCCGACTTGGGTTCGGCGGTCACAATTCTTGAAGGCTTACCAAAGATCTTGCCGGGTCTGGATACTGATGTCGCCAATGTCGTAGTGAAGTCGTTTAAAAAGAAGAACATTGACATTCGCACTGGTGTGGCTGTCACAAGTCATGCGCCCACCCCAAGTGGTGGAACTGTTGTCAGTTTCGGCGATGGAGAGCAACTTGAAGTTGATGTCGTCGTGGTCTCTGTGGGTCGCCGTCCGTTTGCCGACTTGCTCGGTTTGCAAAACACTAATGTCAAGGTCAGCGACCGTGGCTTTGTCAATGTAGATCCGTGGTGCCAGACAGCTGAACTAGGGGTGTACGCCATCGGCGACTTGGTGGATACTCCGCAACTCGCCCACGTTGCCTATGCCGAAGCGATTCTGGCCGTCAAGCACATGTTGGGCGAAGGTCCAATGCCCATTGCGTATGACCGTGTTCCGTGGGCGATCTACTGTCATCCCGAAGTGGCTTGGTCTGGTCCAGGTGAAGATGCCGCTCGGGCCGCTGGTTTGGATGTCGTTGTCGCCAAGCATCAGTTCCGCGGTAATAGTCGAGCCCAAATCTTGGGTGAGATTGATGGTTTGGTGAAAATTGTGGCGAAGCGCAACGCCGATGGAACAGCGGGACAAATTTTAGGTGTGCACATGGTTGGCCCATGGGTCACCGAGCAACTGTCGGGCGGTTATCTTGCGGTGAACTGGGAAGCCACGGTGGCTGAGGTGGCCGAATTCATTCAGCCACATCCAAGTTTGTCTGAACTTTTCGGTGAGACTGTGTTATCTCTCACTGGTCGCAGTTTGAATGCCTGAGTCTGAGGTCGCAGAGAAAAGGATTGTCATGGCAGAGGTAACGCTTCCCCAACTAGGTGAAACAGTGACTGAAGGAACAATCACGCGCTGGTTCAAAAAGGTTGGCGACACCGTTGCTGCCGATGAACCCTTGTTTGAAGTTTCGACCGACAAGGTGGACACTGAGGTTCCATCGCCGATCGCTGGAGTTCTGACTGAGATACGAGTTCCTGAAGGTGAGACTGTTCCCGTTGGAGCGGTGATCGGTGTTGTCGCAATAGCCTCCGGCACTGCGCCAGTCGCTCCTGTTGTTGTGGCACCCGTTGCCGTTGCGCCTGTTGTTACGGCACCCGTTGCCGTCGCTCCAGTCGTTGCTGTTGCTCCAGTCGTTGCTGTTGCACCAGTCGTTGCTGTTGCACCTGTTCGTGACAACGCTCCTGCGACCTTAAAAGACAACCGTCTGTTGTCACCAGTCGTGCGTCGCTTGGTGGCCGAACACAATCTCAATGTTGATGGACTCACTGGTTCTGGACCTGGCGGAAGAATTACCCGTGAAGATGTCCTTGACTACATCGACAAACTCGCAGCCGCCTCTCCGACTCTGACAAGTCAAACGACCGTCACTGCAACTGTGACGACGAGTGCCCCAATATCTAGTCAGGCGGCGGTCAATCCACCAGTCGTGCGAGTGGGACAGCGCGATGAAGTCGTCGCACTGTCCAAGATTCGTCAAATCACAGGAACTCACATGCTGATGTCGCAGACCGTCAGCCCACATGCTTTGAGCATGGTGGAGGTGGACTATTCCAATGTTGAAGCCACTCGCCTCAGACTGAAGGATGAATTCAAGGAGGCGGAAGGTTTCAACCTGACCTATTTGCCGTTCATTTCGCGTGCCGTGGTTGACGCCATCGCAGACTTTTCACATATGAACGCCAGCATCTCAGGAACCGATCTGATCGTTCATCGATATGTCGATCTCGGCATTGCCGTGGATCTCAACGGCCAAGGACTTTTGGTTCCAGTTGTCCGTAGCGCAGAAGGCAAGCGACTGCGGGCTATCGCTCGTGAGATCAGTGACTTGGCCGTGCGCGCCAAAACTCGTAAAATTACCCCTGACGAAATTCAAGGTGGGACCTTTACCATCTCGAATAATGGCTCAGCAGGATCGGTTCTTACTATGCCCATCATCAATCAACCGCAGTTAGCGATTTTGTCTACTGACGCGATTGTGCGTAAGCCAGTCGTGGTCAATTCTGATGGTGGAGAAAGCATTGCCATTCATCCCGTTGGAAACTTGGCGATGAGTTGGGACCATCGGGCGTTTGATGGTGCTTATGCCGCTGGCTTTTTGAGTCGCATCAAAGAGATCCTTGAGATACGCGATTGGTCGAGCGAGTTTTAAATCATGTTGCGCGTTCGCTGGATTGGCAGAGTCGCCTATAGCGAAGCCTTGGCATTACAAAATTCTTTGTTTGAGCATGGTCACGAACAGCATCTGTTGTTGATGGAACATCCCCATGTTTTCACCTATGGTCCGCGATCCGAACTCAACAAAAATCTGAAGTGCGTACCATCAGAAGTTGGTGCTGATTTTGTCGCTGTGAAGCGCGGTGGTGATGTGACGTATCACGGGCCTGGGCAGTTGGTTGGTTATCCGATTTTGAGTCTTGACAATCGACTCGGTGCATCCGCCCATGTGTGTGGCGTGGAACAACTGGTGATTGATGCCTTGAATGAGATCGGAGTCCCGAATGCCGGGAGGCTTCAGGGATATGCCGGTGTTTGGCTTGACGCCAATACTGATCGCTGTCGCAAGATCAGCGCGATTGGAGTGCGCTTAGCCCATGGTCGCACGATGCATGGTTTTGCGATCAATGTTGATCCCGACATGACGTATATGCGCAAACATATTGTGCCCTGTGGCGTAGCAGAGTATCCCGTGACATCGTTACGCGAAGAAGGCTCCAATGTTTCCATGGGGGATCTTGTCAATGTGATTGCCAGATTGGCGGCTCAACAGTGGGGCCACGGAATATCTGAGCGACAAGATGTGGCGTGGTTGCATCGTCCCGAAGACCTCTCCCGTTTCTCACGTGGTGAGGGGCCTGGTGAGCCTGTTCGCATGCTCGGCCGTCTTTCTGATGCGGGCGTGGACGGCGGATTAGAAGTCACCGACCGCAAGCCCGAATGGTTGCGTCCCAAAGTGCAGATTGGTTCGGAGGTTTTGCAGATCAAACGAACCCTCAAAGATTTACAACTCGTGACGGTCTGTGAAGAGGCGGGGTGTCCCAACCTTTCTGAATGTTGGAAAGATGGCACAGCAACTTTTATGGTTCTGGGTGAGCGTTGCACTCGGGCATGCGGATTTTGTCTAATTGATACACGCAAACCCGAACCTCCCGCTCTCGATGAACCTAAACGAGTAGCAACAGCCGTTGAACGCATGGGTTTGACCCACGCTGTTCTCACCATGGTCGCTCGCGATGATCTCAGCGATGGTGGTTTCGCGCATGTAGCCCAATGTGTCAGCGCTATTCGTCAGAGTTGTCCGCAGACGCGCATTGAAACATTGGTTTCTGACGCCAAGGGTGATCTCTCATCACTGCAGATTCTCTTTGACGAGCGACCCGATGTGTTTAATCATAATATTGAAACGGTGGCGCGCTTACAGCGTGCTGTGCGACCTTCTGCGGGTTATGCGCGCTCGCTTGGGGTACTTGCGCAAGCAAAAGCAGCAGGCCTGATCGTGAAGTCTGGTCTTGTTTTAGGCATGGGTGAAACAACACAAGAGGTAGATGGGACTCTCGCTGACTTGGCAGGTATCGGCGTCGATATCGTGACAATTGGTCAGTATTTGCGCCCCACATCGCACCATATTCCCGTGGCGCGGTGGATACATCCCGACGAGTTCGCACGCTGGAAAGAAGTCGGTGAAGCTTTAGGCATCGGTCACGTTGAGTCGAGCCCCTTGACAAGATCCAGTTACCATGCCAAGCAAGCTGCCGACTCCGCCTCAGTTTCAGTCTCAATCGGTAGGGTGAGTGCTTCATGAGTGGACATTCAATTGTTTCTTCACTGCGTCACGATGAACAGATTTTCGCGGAGCGCTTAGAACGTGCGCGTCAAGCGATGCGAGCCCAAGGTGTGGATGTGGCGCTATTGTCACTTGGCCTTGATATGCCGTACCTTACTGGCTACAACGCCATGCCTCTTGAGCGTTTGACGATGTTGGTTCTGCCAGTTAATGGCGATGCGGTGATGGTCATTCCACGGCTTGAGGCACCGCGTGTACAACCGATGCCGAATGTCTTTTCATTGCTTCCATGGAATGAAACTGATGACCCAGTGGTGATCACCGCCGAGTTGGTGCGCAATGCCGCTCCATCCTCGCGAGTCATTGCCGTAGGCGATCAAATGTGGGCGCGCTTTTTAGTTGATCTCATGCCGTTGTTGCCGAACACGCAGTATCGCCGTTCAGTTGAGGTCATTGGTTCACTGCGGATGCGCAAAGACTCTGCAGAGATCGAAGCCCTGCGCTCAGCGGGCTCTGCTGTTGACAAAATCGCCGGCGATTTACAAGCAGGTCGCATTGCATTGGTCGGGCGCACTGAGGCTCAGGTATCTGCAGATCTCTCGGCGCGCATCATTGCGCAAGGTCATGATGTCGTAAACTTCGCCATTGTCGCTGCGGGGGAGAACGCCGCTAGTCCCCATCATCATCCTGGTAGCCGTGTCATCCAACCCAACGAGATCGTGCTCTGCGATTTTGGGGGAACAATGAACGGCTATTGCAGTGATATCACTCGTTGTGTGTACACAGGCGAGCCATCGAGTGAGGTGGCAGAGGCCTACGCAGTGTTGTTTGAGGCTGAGGCGGCTGCAGTGCGCGCTGCGACGGTCGGTACACCATGTGAGGAAGTTGATGCTGTTGCACGGCGAGTGATAACTGCCGCTGGATTTGGTGAATATTTCATTCACCGCACAGGTCATGGAATTGGACTTGACGCCCATGAAGACCCATATATCGTTAGCGGTAACTCTCTAGCGTTAGAAGCGGGTCATGCATTCAGTATTGAGCCCGGTATCTACATGCCAGGCAAGTGGGGTATGCGACTCGAAGACATTGTTGTGGCAACAATTGATGGGCCCGATTCAATGAATCACGCCGACCATCATTTGTGGTCGGTATAAATCTCACATGCTTGTTGAGTCGCTCTTAGGAGTGAATTGACCCCTCGGTATGTTTCAGGCTTGTGGCGCTATGACCCGTGCGCAAAGAAATGATCTCGGCGCAAATGGCAATTGCTGTCTCTTCGGGGGTGCGCCCACCAAGATCAAGACCAATCGGAGACATGATGCGCTGCAGAACTTCAGGTGCGCTCACTCCAATATCGGCTAAACGAGCAAGTCGCTTGTCGTGTGTTTTGCGACTTCCCATCACGCCGATATAGCCCACCGATGTTGCTAAGGCACCTTGAATCGCTGGGATATCAAACTTCGGATCGTGGGTCAGAATGCAGACGGCGTCACGTGGACCAAGGGTGTGTCCGCTACGTTCGAAGATCGGAGTTGGCCAGGTGACGATGACTTCATCAGCCATCGGGAAGCGTCGTTTTGTAGCAAAGATTTCGCGCGCGTCGAGAACGAGCACGCGGTAGCCGAGAACTTTGGCGACACGACCAAGAGCAGCAGTGAAATCGACGGCGCCGAATATCCACATTTGTGGTGCTGGTGAGAAACTTTCAATGAACACTGACACCGTCGGAGTATCAATTAAATCTTCCGGAGTGGCCTGGCCTTCGGGTCCATAATGGCGTACGCCGGTACGTCCCGCCTCAAGTTCACCAGCGGTGTCTCGGCCGACTACTCGATCAAGTTCTGGGTGGCCGAGACTGCCCGTGACATCTTCGTTGGTTCCACCACGAACGACGAGAAGTTTGGCACCTACGCCCGGACCCTCAATAATTGTTGCCAGAGCGACTGGTGTTTCTGCTCGAATGTGCGCTTGGAATAGTTCGTAGATGGATTCGCTCATGAGATATCAGTCAATGTCACCAGTCGAGCTGTTCAATGTACAAACGAATGATCCCGCCACATGTGAGACCAACCGCAAAAGCCTCATCGTCGCTGTAACCGAATGAGACCATTCGCCCGGGTGCATTGTCCGCGATGAGTGCGAGTGCTTCGCCGACCACTGCTCCTTCGACACATCCGCCGCTCACAGAACCTGCAACTTCGCCATCCTCGTTGACCGCCATCGCGGCACCTGGATCGCGGGGACCCGAGCCTTCAATGTTGATGACACGGGCAATAGCAACTTTCTTTGCCTGGCGACGCCAACGGTCAATGTCATCAAGGATCTCGCGCATAGTTGGATCAGTCTGCCTTGTGAAAAGCGAGGTCGGAGTTGTGGATGCTCATTTTCCGATGACCTGTGTCAGTTCTTCCATCGCCTCAACGGAATGACCTTCGACAAAATTGTCGACAAAAGGTAACGCCGCCGCCATCCCCCGAGCAAGGGGAGCGTAACCAGGTGAAACCTTTAAGGGGTTCACCCAAATGGTGCGGTGACTGACACGCTGCAGTCGTTTCATCTGCTCGGCTAAAACGACGGGGTCGCCGCGATCCCAACCATCACTGAGAATTACCACGATGGCGCCCCGCGCCATACCACGCACTCCCCACTGATCATTGAAATGGCGCAGGCATTCTCCAAGTCGGGTTCCGCCGCTCCAATCAACGACCCGAGTTGCTGCCAACTGCAAGGCCTTGTCGGGGTTACGTGAGCCCAGTTCACGAGTGATGCGCGTCAGGCGGGTGCCGACAGCAAAGGCTTCAACTTTTTGTCGACCAGCGACTGCGGCTTGAACGAATCGCAAAAGTGCGCGGGCGTAGGGCTCCATGGATCCGCTGACGTCAAGGACCAGCACCAATCGACGCAATCTTTCATCATTTTCTTGCCAGTGCCGACGTATAGGTTCGCCGCCGGATCGCAGACTTGAACGAATCGTCTGTCGCAGATCTGGTCGTGCACCTTGGCGACTTGAGATCATACGAAATGAGTTTCGGGGTGAACCAACGAGTCGCAACTTACTCATTAGGTCCTGAGCTAGATGCAATTCTTCATCCGAATATTCAGCAAAGTCTTTTTTGCGCAAAGTCTCAACAGCAGAAAACCGCAGAGTGATCGTCTCACTCTCGTTTTCGTCGCTATCTGATGAGCCATCATCTTCAGCATCGCCATCTTCATCAAGTTCAATGGTGAGATGAATATGTTGCGGTTCATCATGGACTGCGTTATTCGTGCGTTGCTCCCAGAAAACAGCGAAGGCTTTGTTGTACATAGCTATGTCTTCAGGCTTGCGTAACAAACTCGCTCGCCCTGCCCAATACACATCATCGCGATTTTGTAGACCGACTTGGTTCAGGGCCTCAACAAAGGTCAGGACATTGCCGATTGGTGTAGTGATACCTGCTCCGCGCAGCAGACGGCTGAAGGCAACTGCCATAAATTCGGCGGGCGACTTCACCTCAGCGGAAGCAGAGAGAGACATAACGAGGTTCTCTAAGCGCTCAGGGCTCTTCGAACAGCCATCTTGATGAGTTCAGTCATGTCCGCGCCGTCAACTCGCTTCTGATCCTCACGATATTTCAAAACTGCACCGAGGGTTGAGCGTACGCTGTCTTCATCCAAAGTCGAGACGCCGAGACTTCCTAGTGCGGTAGCCCAGTCAATAGTTTCAGCGACACCCGGCGGCTTATATAACTGCATGGAGCGCATGGCCTCAGTTGCCGCTGCGACTTGGCGCGCAAGCGTCACTTCAACATCGGGAACTCGCAAGCGCACAATGGCGACTTCACGATCAAAACTGGGATGCTCAATCCAGTGGTACAGACAACGGCGTTTGAGCGCATCATGAACATCACGCGTGCGATTGGATGTCAGCACCACGATCGGAGGTGTGGGAGCCTTAAAGGTCCCCAACTCAGGAATCGTGACTTGGAAATCGGACAACACTTCTAAGAGATATGCCTCAAATTCATCGTCGGCGCGGTCGATTTCGTCGATCAATAAAACTGGAGGCACGTGGGCGGGGGCAAGAGCGCGCAGAATGGCGCGCCTCAACAAGAAACGCTCTTGGTACAACTCATTCTCTAAAGCATCTGCACCAAGACCAGCGGCCTCACCACTGGCTTCGGCGGCGCGCAGATGGAGCAACTGTCGCGAATAGTCCCAGTCGTACACTGCTTGGGTGGCGTCAATTCCTTCGTAGCACTGCAGGCGGATCAACTCACCTTCAGTCCACGAGGCTAGAACTTTGGCTAATTCGGTCTTGCCGACTCCTGCTTCGCCCTCAAGAAGGAGAGGACGTTTGAGCGTGAGAGCCAAAAATACCGATGTCGCAAGGCCGCGGTCCGCCAAATAGCCGTGGTGCGCCAAGGCCTGGGAGACAGATTCAACACTTGAGAGATCAATTGCGGTGCCAGTCACGGTTTCAGGATAGAGGCAATGACCGTCAGGGGAGTGATCGGTGGGTCAGACCTTGGGGAATATCTGGCCGTGCATTAGGTTCATGATGTCCGTTAGTTTTAGGTCAGTTGTACTGAAGGGGAAAATCATGTTCGATTTGATTATTCGTGGTGGCACCGTCGTGGACGGCACGGGAGTGGCGAAGTATGTCGCCGATATCGCAATTCAAGACGGTCGGATCGTGCAGATAGCTACGACGATTGTGACCGAGGCCAAAGAAGTTCTTGATGCCAGTGGATTCATCGTGACACCAGGTTTTGTGGATATTCACACTCACTTTGATGGTCAAGCCACATGGGACGATCTCTTGGAGCCAACTAGCGGTCATGGAGTCACCACAGTAGTGATGGGAAATTGTGGTGTCGGTTTTGCTCCTGTACGTCCAGGTAGAGAAGCGTGGTTGGTGCAGTTAATGGAAGGCGTGGAGGACATACCCGGAACCGCTTTACATGAAGGCATCACCTGGGGTTGGGAAACTTTCCCCGAATATTTGAATATTTTGGAGAAGCGTCATTATTCAATGGATATTGCGGCCTATATACCCCACGCGCCTGTGCGTGCGTATGTGATGGGGGATCGCGGTGCACTCAATGAACCAGCGACTGCAGATGACATTCAGCAGATGGCAAAAATCATTTGTGAGGCTCGACAAGCTGGTGCAATTGGGTTTTCTACTTCGCGCACCTTGAACCACAAAGCGCGCGATGGTGAACCCGTGCCAGGAACATTTGCTGCTCTTGACGAATTGAATGGTCTGGCAGACGGTCTTGTCGCTGGCGGCGGTGGGCTCTTTGAAGTTGCTCCACAAGGTCTCGAGTTTGATCGTCCAGTTTTTCTCAGTGAAGTTGACTGGATGGCCGATCTCGCTGAACGCACGGGACTACCCGTTTCTTTTGCCATGTTGCAGAACGAGTTGAACGCAGATTCATGGCGCGAGGCGCTTGAAGTTGTGGATCGCGTCAATGCCAACGGTGGTCGCATGCACCCACAGATTGCCGCTCGTCCATTTGGGATGATGATTGGCTGGGATGGCTATCACTTTTTCCAAAAGCGACCTACATTCATTGCCCTATCCGAGCAATTCTCCGGCGACGATTTGCGCCGCGAACTTGCTCGACCAGAAATCAAAGCCCGCATCCTGAGCGAGGCTGATGATGCGCCCGATGCAAGCAAGCAATTTGATGGCATCGGCACTTTCATGCAAAATATGCTCGACAAAATGTATGCCATGGGCGATTCGCCCGACTATGAGCCTGGCCCGGCAAAATTAGTGACCAATATGGCGCTTGCTGCGGGTGTTGATGCATTGAGTTTCGCCTATGACTTGTTGAACAAAGATGGTGGCCGCTCATTTTTGATGCTGCCGTTCTTCAATTACGTGGGCGGCACCCAAGATGCCATTTACGAAATGCTCCAGCACCCAGCAACCGTCTCGGGATTGTCCGATGGTGGCGCTCATGTGCGCATGATTTGTGATGCCTCAATCCCCACCTATGTTTTGACCCATTGGACTCGTGACCGCGACCGCGGACCCAAATTGACGATTGAAGAAGCAGTCAAAGTTCAGACTCATGACACCGCAGCCGTTGTTGGTTTCACTGATCGCGGCGTTTTACAAGAGGGCAAGAAAGCCGATATCAACATCATCAATATGGAGACACTGTCTTTGGGATTCCCGCACGCCAAAGATGATCTTCCAGCCGGTGGAAGGCGTTTGCTGCAGACAGCCACCGGTTATGTGGCGACCATTGTCAATGGCGTAGTTACTCGTCGCATGGGTACCGACACGGGTCAGCGTCCTGGACGGTTAGTTCGTTCCTCAGGCTTGTGCAACGAGGGTCCGCAGTAGGGCAACGGAATTTTTCAGGTCCATGGGTCCTTGTGGCAGATCGTCGCAGTGGTACCAGCGGGCTCCTTCAGTGGCCGTCAGCGGAGCATGCATATCAGCGATATACAACCAGCCGATATTCCAATGTCGGTGTGGTTCGCTACCCGCTAGATCAGTGACGTGGACGAATGCTGGACCATTGCCGACAGGGCGCACATCGTATTGAGTGAGGCCTGTCTCTTCTTCAAGTTCACGCAGCCCACCTTGTCGGCTTGTCTCACCAATCTCGATATGTCCACCGGGCGTTGACCATTGCAATGTTTTGTGACGCACCAAAATTGTGTATTGGGCATCTGCTGAAAAAATCCACGTGGTTGCACAAATGTGTCCGACGTTTTTTGTGGCTTGGCCGATCAGTGCCCGTCCGAGTTCGCGGGAAAGATCATTGGGTAGATGAACTGCGGCGACTTCAGTTTCAAGATGTGGCCATATGCCGGGGACATCGGCAGTGGGGTGGGGAAAACCCATAGTGCAGGTTTAGTGACTCTGAATGAAGGCCATGACTTCGGCACGAGATTGGGTATCGGTGCGGTAAATGCCGCGCGCCGCTGTCGTGACGGTTTTGGTGCCAGGTTTACGTACACCGCGCAATGACATGCAGGTGTGCTGGGCTTCCACAACAACAAGAACCCCTACGGGATCAAGCATGTTCTGCATCGCGTCGGCAATTTGTGATGTGAGACGCTCTTGTACTTGAAGGCGGCGTGAGTAACCCTCAACTAACCGTGCGAGTTTTGATAAGCCAGTGAAGCGACCTGTCGTGCCTGGTAGATAAGCGATGTGCGCTGTTCCCGTAAAAGGCAGCATGTGATGTTCACACATTGAGTCAAAGGGGATATCGCGAACGAGAACCATCTCGTCATGTTCAATATCAAATGTCTTAGACAAATGATGATCGGGATCATTGTTGGTTCCCGAGAGGACTTCAGTCCACATGCGTGCGACGCGTGCAGGTGTGTCGAGTAAGCCATCTCGGGAGGGATCCTCACCAATAGCCTCAAGCAATTCGCGGATAGCGCGTTCGGCGCGATCTTGATCGACTTCTGGCGCCATGGGAGTGAACACTTTGTTGTCAAGTTTTTTGTCAACGGACATACATGGAACGCTATCGGAGACTTCAGCTACTGAATCCGCGAGAGCGAAATAGCTCAGCAAACAGGGCTTCTTCCCGTGCTCGGGCTTCTTTGATACGCCCGCCGCGTCCAGCCACCATGAGTTGCTTGATAACTCGCGTGGAGTACGCCGACTTACTGGCAATGGTTTTTGCGAGTTCAACTGCGTGGGCTAGAACCTCACCTTGAGGTGCGGTGCGCAAGGCGAGACCAATTTCGACGGCCTCAGGCGCTTCAATCCAGCGTGCGGTGAACAAAATTTCGGCAGCACGTTGCCAACCGATGTGATCGGCGAACAGGATGCTGCTGGCGGCCTCAGGAGGGACACCAAGTTCGCTGAAGGGCACTCGCATGCGCGCAGTCTCATCAATCAAGACGATGTCGCAAAATGGCAGCAACGTCATGCCAATACCAACTGCTACTCCGTTGACGGCAGCGATCAAAGGCTTAGAGAATGTTTCAAGTCCATCAAGCAGTACCGTGAACCCACCTGGCTGTGAGGAAGCAGGACCTCCGCTGGCCACAGCAGTTGCCATCTCGGCCATCTCTTTGAGATCTTGCCCCGAGCTGAATGCTCCACCAGCACCCGTGAGTATCGCCACGTGCACGGAATCGTCGGCGTCAATTTCTTGAAGCACAGAAGCTAGGTCTTCGTATTGCGAACGAGTGAAAGCATTTTTGCGTTCAGGTCGGTTGATCGTGATGATCCCGATTCCATCAAGTCTTTCTAAGTCAATGCTCATGGATGTTGACTGCTGACAGAAATAACTTCACCCGTCATGTAACTCGAATAATCGCTGGCAAGAAAAACAATCACGTTGGCAATCTCCCAGGGTTCGGCAAAGCGCCCGAAGGCTTCACGTTGAGAAAGTTCGACGAGCAATTCATCGCTCGTTACCTTTGCCAGATTGGCGTGCATGGCGATACTTGGTGAGACGGCATTGATGCGCACGCCGCGGGGTCCCGCTTCAATTGCTGCGCAGCGCGTCAGAGCCATGACGCCCGCTTTCGCCGCGGCGTAGTGGGCTTGGCCCTCTTGGGCTCTCCAACCCAGAACGCTGGCATTGTTGACGATGACCCCTGTACCGCGGGGATACATGTGATTGAGTGCCGCTCGGGTGCAACGCATTGTGCCGTTCAATGTCACATCAAGGACGACGGACCACTGCTCATCAGTCATCTTATGCAATTCAGCGGTCCCACCGAGACCAGCGTTATTCACTAAGACATCGATGCCACCAAGTTCAATGGCTGCTTGGGCGATGAGATTTTGCACACTCTCTTCGATAGTGACATCACAGGCGATTCCCACAACTCCCAGTTCGGCGGCCGTTTCGGCGAGGCGGCGTTCATGTTTATCGGAGATCACAACTCGAGCTCCTTCTTCAATGCATTTGCGCGCGGTTGATGAACCAATGCCACTTCCTGCAGCGGCAGTGATGAGTACCCCTTTGCCAGCGAGCAAACCATGTCCAGGGACATAGGTTGGGTTCTGAGTTCTGATCTCTGGCATGTTGATTTCCTTTGTATTAGCGCGGCAAGCCGAGTACACGCTCGCCCAAGACATTGCGTTGAATCTCGTTAGACCCACCGTAGATCGTGTCGGAGCGTGTGAACAGGAAGAGTTTCTGCTCAAGGGTCAGTTCGTAGGGGAATCCTTCGCCAATCAAGCCATTTGGCCCCATGATGTCGATCATTAATTCGCCAAGATCGCGGTGCCATGTACCCCAAAAGAGTTTAGAAATGCTGGCCTCAGGTCCTGGGACACCTTTTGCTGACATGCTCCGCAGAGCGTTGAGTTTGAGCAAACGCAACCCGATGTATGCCTTGATGAGTTTCTGCCGAATCATGGGTTCGCCAATCTTGGCGAAGTCACGGGCCAATTGAATTGTTGACTCAAGTTCGCGTTCAAATCCCACCTGTTGAGCCAGTGTTGAGATGCCGCGCTCATAACCGAGTAACGCCATGGCGATGCCCCAACCGTTACCGGGAGTGCCGACCACCATCTCGGCTGGGGTGCGGGCATCTGTGAAAAATGTTTCGTTGAATTCACCGCCCTTGGTGAGTTGCAAGATTGGTCGTACCTCGACTCCAGATTGATCCATCGGAACGAGAAGAAATGTGAGGCCGGCATGGCGCTGTGAGCCAGATTCGGTACGTGCCACGATAAAACACCAGTGGCTCACATGAGCCAATGAAGTCCAGACTTTTTGCCCATTGATGACCCACTCGTCGCCATCTCTATGAGCTTTAGTTTGAACATTAGCAAGATCACTTCCGGCATTGGGCTCGCTGTATCCCTGGCACCAGCGTTCTTCGCCCCGCAAAATTCCTGGCAAGAAGAGATCGCATTGTTCTTGCGTTCCGTACTCAATGATGGTCGGAGCGAGAAGATTTTCACCCATGTGATTGGTGCGAGCGGGCGCCTCGGCGCGCACGTATTCTTCAGCCCAAATGATTTGTTGATTCACGGTGGCGCCGCGACCACCGTATTCAGTCGGCCAGCCAAGACCGATCCAACCAGCTTGACCAAGAACTTTTTCCCATGTGACACGAATATCAAAACCAATATCTTCGTCGCCTGGTCCACCTCGTCCGCGGAGAGCTGCAAAGTCACCGGTGACGTTGTCGTGCAACCAGGAGCGAACGAGATCTCGGAACTCGTTGTCGTCGCTAGGGAGGGCAATGTGAGTAGAAGTCATGGTGATTGAGGAATTCTGGGTCTCCGCTTTTCTCACGTCTAGTCCGAAAGTTTACCTTGACCTCTCTCGGGGTGCAGAGGCGAACCAAGGGGGGATTACGGTCAGAGCATGGACTTTGCTATCCCCGAAGAGATTCAACAGACGCTCAGAGATCTTGATGATTTTATTGAACGCGAGATTCGCCCGCTACAGGCTCAAGATGACAATGAGCGCTTCTTCGACCATCGGCGCGAGTGGGCCCGCACCGATTTTGAGAATGACGGTGTCCCACGCGCCGACTGGGAAGAACTGCTGCGTGAAATGCGTCGCCGCGCCGATGTGGCTGGTTGGTTGCGTCTAGCGCTACCTCCAGAATTCGGTGGGCGGAGTGCCAGCAATCTAGAGATGGCGATCATTCGTGAGCACTTGGCGACCAAGGGTCTTGGCTTATTTAATGATCTACAAAATGAATCTTCAGTCGTCGGCAACTTTCCAACGGTGTTGATGATGCGCGACTTTGGTACGGAACAGCAAAAGCACGAGTGGATGCCAGGATTCTTAAATGGCACGAAGCGTTTAGCTTTTGGCCTCACCGAACCAAATCACGGAAGTGATGCCACTTACTTGGAGACCACTGCTGTACGTGATGGCGATGAATGGGTGATCAATGGAATGAAGCGCTGGAATAGCGGATTACATCACGCCACTCACGACATTATTTTTGCGCGAACTTCTGGAGAAGCGGGCAATCCAGTAGGAATATCGGCATTTCTGGTGCCCACCGATAACCCGGGTTTCAATGTGGATTTCTTTTGGTGGACTTTTAACATGCCAACTGATCACGCTGAAGTGAGTATGAAAGATGTGCGTGTTTCCCATGATGCGGTGTTCGGACGTCTTGAACACGGTTTGGATTTGGCTCAGCACTTTGTCCATGAAAATCGTATTCGTCAAGCGGCATCTTCATTGGGGGCAGCGCAATACTGCATCAATGAAGCCGTGGCCTACGCCAATTCGCGGGTGACATGGGGCAAGAAATTGTCCACCAATCAAGGCATCCAGTTTCCGCTCGTGGAGTTGCACACCGAGGCCGCCATGTTGCGCCAACTGATCCGCTACACGGCGTCGCTCATGGACGGCTCACATAAGAGTGATCGACCTGACGTTGAGGGATTCATGGAGTTCACACATTTGGTGGCGATGTGCAACTACCGCGCCAATCGGCTTTGTTGCGATGCCGCAGACCGTGCCATGCAGACCTGTGGCGGAGTCGGCTACAGCCGGCATATGCCCTTCGAACACATTTACCGCCACCACCGTCGCTACCGAATCACTGAGGGTGCCGAAGAAATCCAGATGCGCAAGGTGGCTCAGCAACTCTTTGGCTTTGGGCGAAAATAGTCCTCTCACGGGATTGATACCTAATTGTTAGGTACACCTTGCAAAAAGTGTTAGGAGTGCCTAACATCTAGTCCATGGGTGCTTCATTTCTGATTACGTTACGTGAGGGTCTTGAGATTGCTCTCGTCCTCGCGATTCTGGCCGGTTACCTCGTCAAGACTGGACGGTCGCACGATTTGGGCGCCATGTGGAAGGGCACTTTTGCTGCCTTGACCCTATGTCTGATCTTTGGTGTCGCAATCCACTTGGCAGTTGGGGGCCTCAACGGCAAAGTGGAGCAAGCCACGGAAGGTGTCATTGCTGTCGCTGCAGCAAGTGTCCTGACTTGGATGATTTTTTGGATGCGCGCAAATGCGCGCAATCTTGGAGCCCAATTACGTTCACAAGTTGACCAAGCAACTGGAGCCAAAGCCCTCGCTGCCATTGCCTTCGTGGCAGTTTTCCGCGAAGGCCTAGAAACAGCATTGTTCTTGTTGGGCGCCGAAACGAGCAGTGCGTCGGGGGGCAAAGTTGTCCTCGGTGGGCTCATCGGTTTAGCAATCGCGGGAGCTTTGGGGTATCTCGTCTACAAGGGTGGTCATCGCCTCAACTTACGATCATTTTTCTTGGTCACTGGCGTGATGTTGATTTTCTTTGCTGCCGGATTAGTTGGCAAGGCCTTCCATGAGTTGCGCGAACTATTCGGCTTCGAGAGCGGTTGGCTCATTGACCCAGCGTGGACTGTGACATCTGGTCCATGGGCGGAGGGCACTTTTTATGATTTCATGAAAGGTCTATTTGGTTGGCACAAAGAAGCCGAGCGAATTCGAGTCATCACCTACTTCTTGTACCTTGTTCCGATCATGACCGTTTTCGTGCGCAGACCGCGTAAGAAGATTGCCACCTGAAGTAGTTATCAGCGTGTCGTAGCAGTGCCCCTACGGCTACCGTGGAGACATGGCTGAGAACACCAACCAAACTACAGTGGTCACACCTGTTGATGTGAAGCCCCGAAGTCGTGACGTTACGGACGGTATTCAAAAGGCTGCATCACGCGCCATGCTGCGCGCGGTCGGGCTCACCGATGATGACTGGGAGAAACCACAAGTAGGTATTGCCTCATCGTGGAACGAAATCACACCTTGCAATATGTCAATTCGGCGTTTGACGGCGGCGGCTAAAGAAGGCGTGCGCTCTGCTGGCGGAGTGGCTCTTGAATTCGGAACGATCACTGTCAGCGATGGAATTTCCATGGGTCACGAAGGAATGCGCGCTTCACTTGTCAGCCGTGAAGTGATTGCCGACTCGGTAGAAACTGTGATGCACGGTGAGCGTCTTGACGGGCTCCTTGCCACGGGGGGATGCGATAAGAGCATGCCGGGAATGATGATGGCGATAGCCCGACTCAATGTGCCGGCAGTCTTCGTGTACAACGGCTCAACAATGCCGGGCTATCACAATGGAAAAGCCATTGATATCACTTCAGTTTTTGAGGCTATTGGTGCCTGTGCTGCTGGCACGATCACCGAGGCTGAATTGAGTGATATTGAACGAAATGCATGTCCTGGCGAGGGCGCCTGTGGCGGAATGTTCACCGCTAACACGATGTCATCGATTGGCGAAGCACTGGGGCTGTCCTTGCCTGGTACAGCATCACCCCCAGCCATTGACCCGCGTCGCGAAGATGACGCCCGACGATCGGGCGAAGCAGTTGTCAACATGTTGCGCCTGGGTATTCGCCCCAGAGATATTCTCACGAAGAAAGCCTTTGAAAACGCTATTGCTTTAGCGAATGCCTTGGGTGGTAGCACGAACGCAGTGTTACATCTTTTGGCCATTGCTCACGAAGCAAGAGTCGAGTTGGATCTTGACGATTTCAATCGCATAGCAGCTCGAGTGGCGCATATTGCTGACATGAAGCCAGGTGGACAATTTCACATGACCGATCTTGATCGCGTTGGTGGCGTGCCAGTCGTGCTGCGGCATTTGTTAGATGCTGGTTTATTGCACGGTGATGTGATGACCTGTACTGGTAAGACAATGGCTGAAAACTTGGCGGAGATCAATCCACCTCAACCAGATGGTGTCGTCGTGCATCCATTAAGTCGACCCATTAACGCCGAAGGTGGATTGTTGATTTTGTGTGGCTCGCTGGCCCCCAAGGGCAGCGTGGTGAAGGTCGCTGGACTATCACAAGAGCAGCGTTTGTTTGAAGGAACGGCGCGCGTTTTTGACGATGAAGACGGTGCCATGGTGGCGATTATGAACGGAGAAATTCAACCCAATACGGTCTTGGTGATTCGCTATGAGGGACCAAAGGGCGGGCCGGGCATGCGCGAGATGTTAGCTATTACGGGTGCGATGAAAGGTGCCGGTCGTGGGTACGACTGTGCATTGATTACCGATGGTCGCTTCAGTGGTGGCACATGGGGATTCTGTATTGGTCATGTTGCTCCTGAAGCCGTTGATGGGGGACCCATCGCCTTTGTGCGCGATGGTGACAAGATCAAAGTCGACGTAGCCAACTTGAGCCTTGATCTTTTGGTGGACGAAGCGGAAATGAATCGCCGACGTCAAGGTTGGCAACCCAATCCACCGCGTTATACGAGTGGCGTGTTGGGTAAATATGCGCGACTCGCACAAGGTGCCGAAAGGGGCGCTATTACCAACCTGCTCTAATTCGAGCGAGCGAGACGTGTTCGTGCAAGTAGGCGCCAACCGTTGAGGAGGGTGCCCAAGAATACGGTGGCGACGATGATGAACGCTGTTGCAGTTCCATCATCAAAGACGACTTTGCGTAACACCATGCCGAGAACAATCGTTGTCAGCGAAATGAGCACTCCATTCCTTTGGCTGAGCGGTTCTTTCCACGTGCGGGCGATCGCCCAACCAGCAAGAAGTGCCAACAAAAATGGTGCTGCCACACGAAAAATTCCGAGCGCCGCTTCACCTTCATCATGATTCCTGCGCCCGATGGCAACAAAGATCACGATGCACGCAGCATCGGCAACTGCGGACCATAAAATCATTCTGGACTTATTCATGATGAGACCTTTTCAATAGTGACGATGGCGTTGTAATCAGGAATACGGCTGGCATCTTGATTGAGTCCGGCTTCAATGAGCACGTTGCCCTCAGGCCAATGTACCTGCAGTGAACGCGACGGTAGGTTCACCAATTTGGCGGTTGAAAGCATTGAACCCACCGAACTCGTCAAGCGCAATGCATCACCTTCGCTCACGCCAAGAGCGGCAGCATCGCGATGGTCAATGTACACAGCATCGCGTGTGGCTCCGGTGAGGGGATCCACTTCATTGAAAATCATTGAGTTGAACTGTTTGCCGCGCCGTGTCGACAAGAAAAATGCGCCTTCGCTCAGGAGTGGAGGAGCGACATTGAGTGAACTAAAACGAGCCCGAGCATCGGGCATCGGAAAGTTTCCGTCGGCACATAAGTGTCGACCTCCGTATTGCACTTCGTCGTGAATTTCAGAAAGGTTTTCAATACCCGCATACATCGGAACAATGCGGGCGATTTCAGAGCGCAACGCTTGGTTGTTAGCCCAATCAAAGTGTGGAGCCAATGACGGATTCATGCGAATTGCGATATCAGAAAAGATCCGCCATTCACTACGAGCTTCACCTGGGGCAGAAACAATTTCTGGGCTGAAAGCAATGCGTCGTTCAGTGGTTGTACTAGTTCCACCACCCTCTTGTTCGTAGCGCGTGGCCGCTGGTAGCAAGATCACATCGTCGCCATCAATAAACATTTGTGAGGTCAAGACAATGTCTTGGTGAACGCGCAAAGGCACGCGCGCCAAAGCGGCTTCAACGCGCATGGGATCAGGCATTATCTCAACAAAGTTGGAGCCGTCCAAGAATAAAACATCAAGTTCATCGTGCTCGGCTGCCACGACCATTTCAGGTGCAGTCAGGCCCGAATGCGCGGGGACATTGAAGCCCCACTGCTCTGATAATTCGCGAGCGGATTCGGCAGTAACGGTGACACCACCAGGAAATGCGGTTGAGTAAGCACCCATCTCGGCTCCACCTTGCACACCTGAGTGTCCGCGAATGGGCATCAATCCCGCGCCGTCGCGTCCCACATTGCCGCGAGCCAGCGCAACATTGACGATTCCCTGCACTCCTTCGACGCCATGTCGATGTTGAGTGATACCCATGCTCCAAATCAAAATGGCGTGGCGCGAAGTGGCGTACATTTCGGCGAACGCAGCGAGCGTGGAGTGATCAATGCCGGCATCTACCAGTAACTGGGTGAGGTCCAATGTCGCCAGATGAGTCACTAACTCATCCCAACCTGATGTGTGTGCGGCAATGAACGCGTGATCAATGGCGTCCCGCTTGATCAGAACTTTGAGCAATGCATTTGTCAGAGCCACGTCACCTTCAGGACGCACAGGAATGTGAAGGTCGCACAATTTGGTGCCGAACAAAAATGACTCAGCCTTGGAGGGAACCCAATACCGCTCAAGACCAGGTTCGAGATACGGGTTGATAACAACGACCTTGGTCCCGTTCTTCTTGGCTTCGTATAGATACTTGGTGAAGACAGGTTGGTTGTTGGCAACATTGGCGCCCCACAAAATAATGAGGTCGGTCTCTAAGACGTCCTGCAAACTGCAGGTACTGGCGGCCACTCCGATGGTGGCTTTGAGACCAATTGTCGATGGTGCGTGGCATGTGCGGGCTGCAGAATCAATGTTGGCGATACCCATAGCCCGTGCCGCCTTGCCAGCGGTGTAATAGACCTCATTGGTCAGTCCACGACTCGTGAGATAAATCGCTGAGCGGTCCCCGCCAGCAGCGCGAATACCGAGACCAACAGCGTCAAGGGCTTCATCCCACGAAATACGAGTGAATCCTTTTTCACTGCGACGTCGACGCATCGGGTACGCCAGGCGGCCCATCTCGCGCAACTCGGTGCTCGTACGGTTGCGTAACCACGTGACGTCATCCAGAACCGAGTGATCAAATGCTGGCGCGCAATTCACCTCAAGTAATGTCAGCCGTGTCGTGCACAAGTGAATACCGTCCAACGTCCAATCGTGAAATCCCGCCACGCCGAGGGCGCATCCATCACAGACACCTTCGTTGAGTATCTTCCACGCCTTTTTTGGTGTGCGACGGATGCTCACAGCAACTTGGAGCATCTCGCTGAGATGATTGGGCTTGGTGTGGCCGATCCCGTTAGGCGACAGGCTGACCCAAGACTTTGGATTCCAGAGGCGACGCGCCACCGGAGAATCACAACTCTTCGTAGTACTCGCGACCGAGATGGGTGATGACATCTTCACCCATCATCCAACGCAAGGTGTTCTTCAACTTTGTCAGCTGAATGAACAAGTCGTGCTCGGGGTACAAGCCAGGTGCAACCTGTGGGCTCTTGTAATAGAAACTCAGCCACTCTTGGATGCCGCCCATACCTGCGCGCTGTGCGAGATCGCTGAACAAGATCAGGTCAAGCGCCAAAGGTGCAGCCAAGATTGAGTCACGGCACAAGAAGTTGACTTTGATCTGCATTGGGTAACCCAACCAGCCAGTGATGTCGATATTGTCCCAGCCCTCTTTGGCGTCTCCGCGAGGGGGGTAATAGTTGATTGACACTTTGTGGAAAACATCTCCATAGAGATCTGGGTACTTGGCAGGCTGCAAAATATCTTCAAGCACTCCAAGTTTCGATTCTTCTTTAGTCTTAAAGTTTTCCGGAGCATCAAGAACTTCTCCGTCACGGTTGCCGAGAATGTTGGTGCTGTACCAACCAGACAGTCCGAGCATGCGGGCCTTGAGCATTGGCGCCAAAACTGTTTTCATTAAGGTCTGACCAGTTTTGAAGTCCTTGCCGGAAATTGGAATGTTCTGATCGGTTGAGAATTGACGCAACGCAGGAGCATCCACTGATAAGTTCGGAGCACCGTTGTTGAAAGGTACGCCTTCAAGCAAAGCGGCGTAGGCGTACAACTGACATGGCGACACCATCTCGTCGTTGGCGTCAATAGCCTTTTCAAACGCTTCTAGATTCATATGTGCTGGACCAGGCTCAATGAAAATTTCTGTACTGGCACACCAGATCATGACAAGTCGGTCACATTGCTTTTCTTCTTTGAAGCGGTTGATGTCTTCACGAATGGCGTTGAGCATGCCGCGCTTACTGCTGATCGGTTTGATGTGTTCGCCCTCTAGGTTGCGCGCATACTTACGTTCAAAGGCAGCTTGCATGGGACGGATGTCGCGCAGCACATCACTGATGGCTTCAATGTGCTTGCCACTCTCAAGAACACCAGCACGGCTGGCAGCGACATAAGCATCATCGGGGTAGACATCCCAAGCACCCCAGACAATGTCTTCAACGGCCGCTAAGGGTACGAAATCTTTGATCAAGGGCGAGCGGTCTTCGGTGCGCTTGCCGAGACGGATGGTGCCCATCTGTGTGAGCGAACCAATGGGCTTACCGAGGCCGCGCTTGGTGAGTTCGACGCCAGCGATCAGGGTTGAGGCCACAGCACCGAGGCCGACGGTCAGGACACCGAGGCGACCAGTGGCCGGACGAACGAGGGGTGACGGGGGAGTAGACATTCCTTTAGGCTAGGCGGTCGTCGTGTGTCGTAGCATTACTTCCGTGAATGATCTCCCAAGACATGACGATGACCCACGGACGAATGGGGGAGCGATCCTCATGGACGGCAACCGTCTACGAGACGAGATCGTTCTTAATTTGGCACATATCATCTCTACTGCTGGGTCACCGGCTGTGTGTTTAGCAACCGTTTTGGTGGGTGATGACGCCCCCAGTCAGCGTTATGTCCGCAACAAACATGTGCAGGCCGCAAAGGCGGGGATGATCAGTCGCAATGAGGTTTTGGCCGCCGATGTGGGGCAAGCCGAAGTTGAGAATGTGGTCCGCAGGCTGGCACAAGACCCCAGCGTGCACGGTATTTTGGTGCAAAGTCCGTTACCCTCAGGTTATGACGAAGAGGCTGTTTTGGCGCTCATCCCCGCTGACAAAGATGTGGATGGCTTAACCCTCGCCTCAATGGGTCGATTGGTGCGCGGGGTGCCAGGTCTCGTGGGATGTACACCGCTCGGTGTGATGCGTTTGTTGCAGCGCTACGGGGTCGCCACGAGTGGCAAACGCGCTGTGGTGATTGGCCGTTCAATGCTTGTCGGCTTGCCGCTGTCGTTACTGCTGGCCCGCAAAGGCGTAGATGCCACGGTGACAATTGCGCATAGTCGCACAGTGGACTTGCTTGAGGTCTGTCGCCAAGCCGACATCGTGATCGGAGCGGTTGGTCAGGCACATTTGATCACTGCGGCTTATATCAAGCCGGGCGCAGCGGTGATTGACGTCGGCATCTCGCGCACCGAGGCCGGAATCGTTGGTGACGTTGATTTTGAGGCAGTCCAAGCCGTGGCTGGGGCCATTACCCCGATGCCAGGCGGTACGGGTCCGATGACGATTGCCTGTCTGTTGGAGAACACCCTCACGGCAGCTCGACTTCAAGGGGCATTTCCCGCATAATTTTGCCTCGGTGCAGGTTGTCTTTACTAGGGCCTGACTGGCACACTTGAGAGCGATGAACGCCAACTTTTCTCTCAAGACCACGGTCCTGGCAGGTTTGTTCGCGCTCGTAGTAGTAATCATCTGACGCATTCGTTTACCCGAATGCGTCGTACGGCCTCCCAGATGGGGGGCCATTTCGCTTTTGGGACTCGACCTTAAAGAACACAGGAACCGACATGACTGAACAACTCACTGGCGCCCAAGCCTTAATCCGAGCCCTCGAATTAGAGAACGTTGACACAATTTTTGGCTTGCCCGGAGGATGCATTCTTCCCGCCTACGACCCGCTCTTGGATAGTTCGATTCGCCACATCTTGGTGCGCCATGAGCAAGGTGCTGGCCACATGGCAGAAGGTTTCGCTCATGTCACCGGTCGTCCGGGTGTCGTTTTAGTGACCTCGGGTCCAGCTGCTACGAACATGGTGACGCCACTCTGCGATGCCTTTATGGACTCAGTCCCGATGATCTGCATCACAGGTCAGGTGCCGACTTCGGCTATTGGTACGGATGCTTTTCAAGAGTGCGACACGGTGGGCATAACGCGCAGCGTGACCAAGCACAACGAATTGATCATGAGCGCGGATGACATTCCATTAGTTGTGCGTCAAGCTTTTCATATCGCCACAACTGGTCGACCCGGTCCCGTGCTGATTGACGTTCCCAAAGATGTTTTGCAAAACAAGATGACGTGGCATTGGCCAACCAATGAAGAGGTGTTGGCCAGTCTGCCTGGCTACAAGCCGACAATTAAAGGTCATCCACGAATGATCAAAGAAGCAGCGCGTCTGATCCTTGATGCCAAGCAGCCAGTTCTTTATGTCGGTGGTGGCATCCTCAAAGCCCGCGCCGCAGAAGCCTTGAAGGAACTCGCCGAATTGATCCGAACTCCTGTGGTGACCACCTTGATGGCCCGTGGTGCCTTCCCCGACAATCACCCACTGTGTCTGGGGATGCCTGGGATGCACGGAAATGCCACGGCTATTACTGCCATGCAAAAGAGCGACTTGTTGATCAACCTTGGAGCGCGTTTTGATGACCGCATCACGGGCAAGGTCAGTACTTTCGCTCCCGACGCCAAGATCATTCACGTGGACATTGATCCGGCCGAACAGGGCAAGGTCCGTCGCCCCGATGTGCCCATTGTTGGCGACTGCCGTTTGGTCATTGAAGAACTGGTGAAGACAATCCGAGAAATGTTGGCAAGTGGCGACACTCAAGCTGACATCTCTGATTGGAAGAGTCGTGTCAGTGGTTGGCAGGAACAGTTTCCTTTGTATTACCCACCTCACGAACCAGGTGAAGCCCTCAAGCCGCAGTTCTGTTTAGAGAAGTTACGTGATTTGGCTCCGGCAGGAACCATCTTGTGCGCAGGCGTGGGCCAGCATCAAATGTGGTCATCGCAGTATTGGCATTTCAACGAACCGTACACATGGGTCAACTCCGGTGGTTTAGGGACGATGGGATTTTCCATTCCGGCCGCTATCGGCGCCAAGGTCGGATGTCCCGATCGCACCGTGTGGGCCGTTGATGGTGATGGCTGTTTTCAGATGACTGCGCAAGAACTTGTGACTGCCAGCGTTGAACGAATTCCGATTAAGGTCGCGGTCTTGAATAACTCCTACCTCGGCATGGTTCGCCAATGGCAAGAGATGTTTTATGAAGAGCGTTATAGCGAAGTTTATTTGTCACCAGAACTTCCCGATTTCGTGAAGTGGGCAGAAGCCATGGGTTGTGTTGGCATCCGTGTGGAAAGCCCCGAAGAAGTTGAGCCTGCAATTGCCTTGGCGAATAGCATCAACGATCGCTCCGTCGTTATTGAGTTCCGCGTGGATGCTGCGGAAAAGGTCTTCCCGATGGTTCCTGCTGGCTACGGCAATGATGATGTTTTGTTGCACCCCAACCAAAATGATCGAAGGGAATTCTTGCGATGAGTAACACATCAACTCACTCGAATTATCAGCCGTCGCATCACATCTTGTCAGTGCTCGTACAAAACCGTGCTGGGGTTCTGGCGCGAGTTTCTGGATTGTTTGCCCGTCGTGGATACAACATTTTTAGTCTTGCGGTTGCTCCTACCGAAGATCCAGCACTTTCACGAATTACCATTGTTGTGGACGTCGACTCTGCACCTTTGGAACAGATTGTGAAGCAACTTTTCAAATTGATTGATGTCGTTAAAATCAGCGAACTTGACCCTCGTCGGTCAGTTGAACGCGAACTGATGATGGCCACCATTCGGGTGGCTGCTGAGGATCGTGGACAGGTCGTTGAATTGACAAATATCTTTGAAGGCAAAATTTTGGCTGTAGGCGTTGAGGCCATCACTGTGTCTTTAGAGGGAAGTCCTGACAAACTTGATGACTTCGAAGAACTTCTTCGCGGTTACGGGATTGTTGAACTTCAACGGACTGGCCGCGTGGCGCTTCCGAAACTCGACAAAGAGGCGCGAGTGCGTACTCATAAAAATGGAAAGGCAAGTTAAATCATGGCTGCAAAGTTGTATTACGAAAATGATTGCGATGTATCAATTATCCAAGGTCGCAAGGTTGCGATTATTGGTTACGGTTCACAGGGTCACGCTCACGCGTTGAACCTCAAGGAGAGTGGCGTACAAGTCGTCGTCGGCCTGCGCGAGGGTTCCTCGTCTGCTGCCAAGGCAACTGCTGCTGGCCTCACTGTGAAGTCCATCGCCGATGCCGCGAAGTGGGCGGATGTGATCATGATGACCATGCCCGATACCGAGCAGAAGGCTACATACGACGCTCATATCAAGCGTTTTATGAAGGCTGGCAAAGCATTGGCTTTTGCCCATGGCTTCAATATTCGCTTTAAGCGCATCCGTCCCCCCAAGGGCGTCGACATTATTATGATCGCCCCGAAAGGTCCTGGTCACTTAGTGCGCCGTACCTTTACGGAAGGTGGCGGTGTGCCATGTTTGATTGCTGTTGAACAAGACGCAACGGGCAATGGCAAGAAGGTTGCCTTGTCTTATGCCGCAGCAATTGGTGGCGCTCGCGCTGGAATCATTGAGACCACATTCAGCGAAGAGACGGAGACCGACTTGTTCGGTGAGCAAGTCGTGTTGTGCGGTGGATTGACATCACTCGTGCAGGCTGGCTTCGAAACTCTCGTTGAGGCCGGGTACCAACCTGAGATGGCTTACTTTGAGTGCTTGCATGAAGTGAAACTGATCGTTGACTTGATGTACGAAGAAGGTATTGCTGGAATGCGTTACAGCATCAGTGACACCGCTGAATACGGCGACGTGAGTCGTGGCCCACGCATCGTGACTCCAGCAACGAAGAAGGTCATGCAAAAGATCCTCAAGGAAATTCAGTCCGGCAAATTTGCCAAGGAGTGGATTGCTGAAAGCGAAAGTGGCCGAGTCAACTTCAACGCCCTGCGCAAGGCAGGTGCCGAACACCAGATCGAATCCGTGGGTAAGAGCCTGCGTTCGATGATGCCGTGGATCTCAGCTGGCAAGCAGAAGGTTTCAGAAGCCTCAGGCGGCTGATTATTTCCCCGATTTTCTAAATCCGACTTGTTGAGTCGGGAATTAGCCGTTAGCGTGCCCTCCTGCGTTTACAAACCAGGAGGGCACGACTATGTCAGCAGCAGAGTGGGGTTTTGAAACCCGTCAAATTCACATCGGTGGAGAGCCAGACCCAGCAACGGGTGCTCGGGCGGTACCGATTTATCAGACCACCAGTTACGAATTCCGTGACGCACAGCATGCGGCGAATCTTTTTGCCCTTGCCGAAGTGGGAAACATCTACACACGCATCATGAACCCCACGCAGTTGGCTGTTGAGTCACGCGTGAACTCACTCGAAGGTGGCGTGACAACCGCGATCGGTTTGCCTGGCACTCTCGTTGTGAGTTCTGGCCAAGCCGCCGAGACCTTGGCGATTCTTACTTTGGCTGAAGCTGGCGATCACATCGTTGCTTCACCGTCGTTGTACGGCGGTACGTACAACTTGTTGCACTACACGCTTCCCAAAATGGGCATTGCAGTTTCGTTTGTTGATGATCCGCACGATCTTGCACAGTGGAAGGCCGCAGTTCGTCCGAACACCAAGGCGTTCTACGGTGAGGTTTTGGCTAATCCGCGTAACGACGTGTTCGACATCGAAGGTGTTTCAAAGGTTGCACACGAGGCTGGTGTTCCGTTGATCGTCGACAACACCGTTCCGACCGCTTACGGCATTCGTCCCATTGAGTGGGGTGCTGACATCGTTGTACAGTCACTCACCAAGT
>SXGQ01400456.1_pt1 | contig 53537 bp, 74 predicted proteins | sample 3178371 | NCBI WGS metagenome assembly SXGQ01 (sample SAMN11356859, study PRJNA531348) | freshwater metagenome | isolation source: freshwater sample F1-20 | place: China: Fuxian Lake, Yuxi | collected 2017-12-25 | reverse complement strand
CATCCTCGACAGCCAGAACCCGGACTGGCACTCGGACGATCAGGCGGTTGTCGTCAAGAATTTTGTCTATGACAACCGGGTGCCGACTGTCTTCTACGTCTACCCGCCAGCAAAGTCGACCTCGAAACTCGAGATCGTCATCTCGAAGAATCCGACCGACGTGACGGCGACCGGAAGCACGCTGGCCCTTGCCGACATCTACGCCGAGCCGCTGCTCAACTACGTTCTCTTCCGTGCCTACAACAAGGACTCGGAGTTCGCCACTAACGCCCAGTTGGCGGTCTCGTACTTCCAAGCCTTCCAAGCGATGCTGGGGATCAAGACCTCGAAGGACATCGGCTACTCCCCGGATCTCAACAGCAAGGGCGGCAATCCGAACCCTGCCGCTCTCCAGACGGGGGGTGTGTAAATGGCTACCGCCTACGACGATTTCCTTCCCTACCTTCTGCCTGACACTCCGGGTTGCCCGGAAGTCACCGCTATTCAGGCTGTGCGCTCTGCCGTCATCGACTTCTGTGAGCAGTCGCTGATCCTCCAGCGCGACCACGATCCTATCAAGGCCGTTGCCGACCAGTCCGAGTACGAGTTCGAGCCGCCGAAGAATTACTTGGTGACCAAACTCATGCGCGGATGGTATCTGCACGACCCCCTCGAGGTTGTCGCGCCCGACATGGTGACGGACCCCACCGTCTACAACGCGACGTTCCCTGACCCGAATGTTTCCAAGGGCAAGCCCCGCAACATCGTGCAGAAAGACGAGCGCACGTTTGCCTTGTTCCCGGTCCCAGACGAGACGGTCGCCAATGCAATCACGCTTCGGGTGGCGCTGAAGCCGACCCGTGCGTCCACGACCTGCGAAGACATCCTGTTTGAAGACTATGCCGAATTCATCGCGCATGGGGCGAAGGCCCGCCTGTGCATGACTCCGGGCAAGTCTTACACCAACCCTGACGTGGCTGCTCTCGGGAATCTCATGTTCCGGCAGGGGATCAACCGTGCGTTGCAGCGTGCGGTGCGCGGTCACTCGCGCTCCGACCTGAGCGTCAAGATGCGGAGAATCTAATGGCTGGCGAATACGATCTGGAGATCCTGCAAGGCGAGACCTACACGAAGCAGTTCATCTGGAAAGACTCTGCTGGCGCTAACGTCAACCTGACGGGCTACACCGCCCGGATGCAGGTTCGCCAAAGCAAGTCCAGCGATACCGTCCTGCTGGAACTCACGACCGAGAACGGTCGGATTACGTTGGGTGGTGCTGCCGGAACGATCGACTTGAACCTGACAGCAACAACGACTGCCGCCATAACGTGGAGGCGCGGCCTCTACGACATCGAACTGGTTGCGTCCAACGGGGTGGTGACTCGTCTGTTGGAGGGTGAGGTGACGGTTAGCAAAGAGGTGACTCGATGACCGACGTTGTCGTCACCGAGATTTCCGAAACCGTCGTTTCCGTACAGGAACTAGCGCCGGACATCGTTGAGGTCGTAGCCGCTGGTCCGCTTGGCCCGCAGGGGCCGACTGGTCCTACTGGCGCGATCGGACCTACCGGACCTACTGGTGCGACTGGACCCACAGGATCTACTGGCGCAGCCTCGACCGTCCCCGGCCCGACTGGACCAACAGGGCCTACCGGCGCACAGGGCATCCAAGGCATCCAAGGCATTCAGGGCGTTACCGGCCCTACTGGACCTACCGGGCCGACAGGCTCGCAGGGTATCCAAGGCGTCATCGGCCCCACCGGCCCGACTGGGCCAACGGGGGCGCAAGGTGATGTCGGACCCACCGGACCTACCGGCGCTCAAGGTGTTCAGGGTGTCGTTGGTCCCACAGGCCCCACGGGCGCTCAGGGCGTCGTAGGAGACACGGGGCCGACCGGACCTACCGGGAGTACTGGCGCACAGGGTAACGTCGGTCCTACGGGTCCTACGGGCGCTACAGGGGACACCGGAGCGACGGGTGCGGTTGGTCCTACCGGGCCTACTGGCCCCACGGGTGCGACTGGTGATACGGGGGCTATTGGCCCTACAGGGCCTACGGGTCCTACTGGTAATCAGGGTGATCTTGGCCCGACCGGGCCTACTGGGGCTGCGTCGAACGTCGCTGGCCCAACGGGTCCGACTGGGGCGACGGGTGCTGGTACTACTGGGCCTACGGGTCCGACTGGTCCAAGCGGCCTTGCCGGTACTGTTACTGGCGTTGATTCGATCGCCACCCCTGACTACATCGACTTCGACACGACCGCATCTCCGGCTGCGGCAATTGGGCGTCTCGCTTGGGACAGCGGTGATGGCACGCTGACCGTTGGCCTTGCTGGTGGGAACGTCAATCTTCAGATCGGGCAGGAAAACATTGTCCTGTCCTACAACGGCTCTGGCAGCACGATCGCTGCTGGCAAGGTTGTGGCGGTGTCTGGGGCGCAGGGTCAGCGCCCGAGCATTGTTCTGGCTGATGCGGATACAGAACCCCTGTCTGCCGCAACGCTCGGCATCACGACCGAGTCCATTGCTAACGGTGCCGAAGGGTTCGTTACCACGTTTGGCGTGGTGCGCGGTATAGACACGTCTGGCTTCACGGCTGGCAACCCGATCTACCTGTCACAGACGGCTGGATCGTTCACCGCTACCCGCCCCTCCGCTCCTGCCCACACCGTGTTCCTCGGCTGGGTGGTGAAGGTCAACGCAAGCAGCGGAGAAGTCTTTGTCCACATCTCCAACGGGTGGGAACTGGACGAACTGCACAACGTACTGATCTCCAGCCCGACGGACGGACAGGCGCTTACCTACGATCAGACGGCTGGTGTGTGGAAGAACACCACCGCTGTTGGTCCTACCGGCCCGACTGGCTCTACTGGTGCTGCTGGCCCCACGGGTCCTGCTGGCGCTAATGGCGCTGCCGGTCCCACCGGACCAACTGGGGCGCAGGGTGATGCTGGCGCTGCTGGCCCTACTGGCCCCACGGGGGCGCAGGGTCCGCAGGGCGCACAAGGTGTGCAGGGAGTGCAGGGCGCTACTGGTCCTACCGGCCCTACTGGTGACGCTGGCGCAACTGGCTCCGCAGGTCCTACTGGTCCTACTGGTCCTACTGGGGCGACTGGTGCTGCCTCTAGCGTTGCAGGGCCTACTGGCCCGACCGGTCCTACCGGGACACAGCCGTGGGCGGCAAACGGTTCGGACATCTACTACAACAGCGGTAAGGTTGGGATTGGCACCTCTAGCCCATCATCTTCGCTTCATGTGTCTGTCGCATCAAATGACTTGGTGCGAGTGTCTGGCGGAGGCACGTTCCCGACGCTTGCTGGTAGCGACCGAGTTGCGACTATTGGCAATGTAAGCGGCGGAGATACCAACGGCGTTCAGGTCATTTCCGGTTCTACTGGATCAGCCTACGTTGGTTTTGGTGATGGGGATGCCGCCTCTCAGGGGTTCGTCAAGTACGACAACAGCGCAGACGCCTTGCTCCTCGGGGCAAACGCATCCGAGAGGATGCGTGTTGATTCATCTGGGAATGTTGGTGTTGGCACAACTTCACCAGCATCAAAGTTCCACGTCTACGACGCTTCGTCCGCAGTAATCGCCCTACAGGGCGACTCTACGACACAGACCAATCTTCTTCGGGCAAGCGATACCACCACCCCGCCGATTCACTTGCTTCGCAAGGCTCGCGGATCTATTGCGTCACCAACGGCTGTATCGACTGGCGACAACATAGGCATTGTTCGCTTTCAGGCATACGGCGGCACGAACTACCGCAACGTCGCCGACATCATTGCGAACGTCTCTACCTACACCTCCGATACCGCCCTCTCCGGTGCGCTGATCTTCAGGACCAACAGCGCATCTACGGACGTGACGGAGCGTGCGCGTATCACCCACGACGGTAGATTCTTCCTCGGCTCGACCAACACCGCGCTCAACGCTGGCATTGTGAACGCTGTTGCTCCCGCCGCAGCGTCTGCCGCTGGCTCTTACTCAAACCAGACCGTTTCGAGTTCGACGACAACTGTCTTCAACGGGTTCCAGACGGACATCTCGACGGCAGCGGCAACATTCACCCTTCCCTCGCTGTCGCACTACTCGGCGAACCAAGCGACGATTGGGGCCAACTCGACAGTTACCGCTCAGTACGGGTTTATTGCGAACAGCAACCTGACGGGAGCGACTAACAACTACGGGTTTTACTCCAACATTGCCTCCGGCTCCGGGCGCTACAACTTCTATGCGAACGGAACGGCTGACAACTACTTCGCTGGCAACATAGGTGTAGGTGTTTCGCCGAGTTACAAGTTGGCAGTTCGCGCCGGAACTGGTTCTGGCAACACACTTGTCGCGATGTTTGGCAACACCGCTGGGGCGCTTGGCGTTGTTGACCTTTCTGGCGTTCCGTCCATACAGGGGTACACGAACGATTCGGCGAGTGGGAACAAAGACCTTTGCTTGCAGCCCGCTGGCGGCAACGTCGGGATTGGGACGAGTTCGCCGGGTGCAAAACTAGCCGTATCTGATGGAACGGTTACGTTAGTTAATAGCCCATACGGCGCTGGGTCTACTGGTTATATAGGTACGTCGTCAAATCACACGCTTGCGTTGCTCACCAACAACTCCGAGCGGATGCGGATTGACACCTCCGGCAACGTCGGGATTAGGACAAGCAGCCCCGTTTCTCCGCTAACCGTCTACCAAGCATCAAGCGGAACCCCGTCGCTCGGCAGCGCCACCTATTACGGGCCAGTATTCCAAAACAGTTTTGGCGGGTACGGGCTTGGAATAAACATCAACTCTGCTACTGGCATTTCGTTAATTCAGTCGCAGCGGTTTGATGGAACGGCAACGGCATATGACATTGCGCTTAACCCGCTTGGCGGCAACGTCGGGATTGGGACGAGTGCGCCTGCGGCAAAATTTGAATCCTCACAAAGCGCAAACGATGTATCGGGAAGAATAGGAATTTCAGGCTCATCGGGGCAAACAAGCGACATTTTCCAAGTCACCGCCCTTAATCATGCGTCTGGCACCGGGTTTTATTTAATTCGTGCGTACACAAGTGGGCCGACCGTCCAATTTGCCGTGCGTGGCGATGGCACGATATACGCCCAAAACACTACTGTTCAGTCCCTTTCCGACATCCGCGCCAAAGAGAACATTCGTAACTCCGAAGACGGATTGAATGTGCTTTCCGCGTTGCGTCCGGTGCGTTTTGATTTTAAGGAAGGCTTTGGTAACAACCGCAAGAACCAACTGGGGTTCATCGCCCAAGAAGTTGAGGCGGTATTCCCGGACGCGGTGGATGATGCTGGGGAAGTGGATGAAAACGGCGATCCATACAAATCGATGGGGCCGTCTGCGTTGATACCAGTTCTCGTTAAATCCATCCAAGAACAGCAGCAACAAATCGACGCGCTCAAGGCCGAAGTCGCGGCGCTGAAAGGGAACGCATGAACTGGGTAATTTCGTTGCTTGAGTGCAAGCCCGTCGAGGGCGATTTGCAGAACGTGGTGGTCACGGCGCATTGGCGCTGCAACGGGGAATTGACCGTTGGGGACAGCGTGTTTGCGGCGTCGGTTTACGGCTCCTGCGGCTTTGGCGAGCCGGGTATGCCGTTCACGGAATACGCTGACCTGACGCTTGAGCAAGTGCTTGGGTGGGTGTGGGACAAGGTGGACAAGGACGCGACGGAAACAGCCGTTCAGGCTGAACTAGATCGTCAGGCCAACCCGCCGGTAGTGACCCCGCCGCTTCCTTGGGCGCAGGGATAAGAAACCTCTAGGGGAGGGGATATGAAGATTGCGGTCTACGCGATCAGCAAGAACGAGGAGCAGTTCGTCAAGCGGTTCTGTGAGTCGGCGAAGGATGCAGACCTGATCCTAATTGCTGACACCGGCTCTACCGACCAGACGGCTGTTCTGGCGGCTGAGTGTGGTGCGGTGGTCCACGACATCTGCATCAGGCCGTGGCGGTTCGACAAGGCTCGGGATGCGGCTCTGGCGCTGATCCCCGGCGACTTCGACGTGTGCATCTCCCTCGATCTGGACGAGATCCTCGAACCGGGTTGGCGGGAAGAGATCGAGCGGGTATGGAAGGAAGACACCACTCGGCTGCGCTACAAGTTTGACTGGGGCTGCGGGATCTCCTTCTTCTACGAGAAGATCCACCACAGGCATGGCTACCATTGGCACCACCCGTGCCATGAGTATCCGAGGCCGGATGCCCGGATCAATGAGGTCTACGCTCACACCGATATGTTGCTGGTGAGCCACCACCCAGATCCGACCAAGAGCCGGGGCCAGTACCTCGATCTTTTGAAACTGGCGGTGACGGAAGATCCGCGCTGCCCACGCAACGCTTTCTACTACGCCCGTGAGTTGACCTTCTACTCGAAGTGGGAGGAGGCGATCGAGGCTCTCCACAAGTACCTCGCGATGCCGGAGGCGACTTGGGAGAACGAGCGGTGCTACGCGATGCGGCTGCTCGGCAAAGCCTACGACGCGCTACAGAACGGCTGGGAGGCGATGAAGTGGTATCGCAGGGCTTGCGCCGAGGCCCCCAACACCCGCGAGCCGTGGGTCGATCTGGCCTCCGCTTGCTACCGCTGGCATATGTGGGCGGAATGCTACGGGGCGGCAAAGTCCGCTCTGGCGATCAAGGACAGACAGTTGGTCTATACCTGCGATCCCGAGGTGTGGGGAGCCAAGCCGCACGATCTGTGCGCTCTGGCGGCGTGGCATCTGGGTTTGAAGGAAGAGGCGATCGAGCAGGGCAAGATGGCAGTCTCGCTATCCGACGAGCCGCGATTGCAGAAGAACTTGGATTGGTACGAAGGTAAGGAAGCATTGGCGGCGTAACCAAAGCCGCTCCCCGAACAGGCCCGCCACAAGCGGGCTTTTTTATTGGAGGTGTCCGTGGAACTGTTCTTCTGGTTTCTGTTAATCGTGGTGGTTGTTGGATTCGCGTTCTTCGTTGTCCGCCACAAGGACGAGTTCGAGGAACTGCTGAAGCGCGACATCGTTGAGGTGCGCGAAGAGGCCAAGAAGTTTGAGGACAAGACTCGCGGCAAACTTCGCAAGTTCGACGATGACGCTCGCGACGCCCTAACCAAAAAGGTAAAGAAGATCCGCGCACGCCGGGGGAAGTAGTGGAACAGAGAAAGTACTTCGCTCTCGTCATCGTTACTTGGGTTGACGCTGCGACGGACAACGGGTGGACCAACACGGACGAGGCGCATGACTTCGTACCGCCAGAGTGCCTGACAGTTGGATACCTAGTTGCAGACAAGCCGGACCACCTAGTGCTTGCACAGTCGCATGGTGGGGATGAAATGGGGAACCGCTGGACCATCCCAAGAGGAATGGTAAAGGCGGTGAAGACCCTAGAGGTGGGCGGTGACTACGCCCCGGACAAGGGAGAAAATGGGAAAAAGAACAAGCGCCGAACTCCAAAAAGTCGTTGACGCCTACGTCATTGCGGGGCGCAACGAATGCAGGGCGGCGGAACTGTTGGGGATGATTCGCTCGACTTACCAAAGCGTTCACCGGGAGGCAAAAAAGCAGGGCTTCGTTCCAAGCAAAGAGGCCCTAGAGGCTCCGATTCAGGATGACCTGTCTCTCAGGGATCAGGTCCGGGCGCTGGAAGCCCAACTGAAGCAGGTTAAAAGGGACACGCTAGACGACGAGTTCGTTAAGCGACAGATCATCCGGCTGTCGGAACAGACGCCTGAGCCGCCGGAATGGTTGATCAAGACCCCAAAGGGTAGCGGGTTCCCCGGAGTGCCGACCCTCTTTGCGAGCGATTGGCATTGGGGGGAGGTCGTGGACCCGAACCAGATCAACGGGGTCAACGAATACAACCTCAAGATCGCGCAGGACCGGGCCAAGAATCTGGTCGAGGTCGCTACTGATCTTCTAAAGAGCCACATCGCCAAGCCGGAGTATCCGGGCATCGTGTTCGCGCTGGGTGGCGACATGATCTCTGGCGACATCCATGAGGAACTGTCGGCGACCAACGAGAAGGAGGTCATGCCGACGGTCATCGATCTGTGGGGCGTGTTGGTCTGGTGCATCGACACCCTAGCCGACCAGTTCGGTAACGTGTTCGTTCCCTGCGTCACCGGGAACCACGGTCGCAACACTCACAAGATGCGGGCCAAGGGTCGGAACTTCACCTCGTTCGACTGGCTGCTGTACCAGTTCCTAGCCAAGCGTTACGAGGGTGACGATCGGGTGCGGTTCCTGATCCCAGACGGGTCGGACGCCTACTACTCTGTCTACGGGCATCGGTATCTGTTGACGCACGGAGACCAGTTCAGGGGTGGGGACGGGATGATCGGGGCGCTCGGCCCAATCATCCGAGGGGATCACAAGAAGCGGTCGCGCAACGCGCAGATCGATCTTGAGTACGACACGCTTCTCATCGGTCATTGGCACCAGTTGATCCAGATGCAGCGGCTGGTAGTGAACGGAAGCCTCAAGGGGTATGACGAGTACGCATCGCAAGGCAACTTCCCCTTCGAGCCTCCGCGACAGGCGCTCTGGCTGACTCACCCAGAGCATGGGATCACCTTCACCGCTCCGGTGCTGGTGGATAGAACAAAAAAGACACGCCCGGTAGGCGGGTGGATTTCTTGGAAAGTGTAGCCATGACACACGTTAGCGAATCAGCCAAACACGTTGGCGATGCCGTCTCTGTAGTTACGGTTCTTGCCACCTTGGCTGCGTGGCTTCCGCCACTTGCCGCCCTGTTTACGATCATCTGGACAACGATCCGTATCTGGGAAAGCAAGACCGTCCAGAACTTTCTGAAGAAGCGCCGTGAACGGGCCTAGACTCGCCGTAGCGGCCCTGTCCTTGTCTGCTGCTGGGTTTGTCGGGATCGTGATGCGGGAGGGGTACTCCGATAACGCAATCATCCCGGTTCCGGGAGACGTTCCGACCATAGGCTTCGGGACCACCACCAACCCGGACGGGACCCCGGTCAAGTTAGGCGACAAGACGACCCCTCCCAAGGCTGTAGCCCGTGCGCTACAGGACGTTGAGAAGTTCGAGGGCGCTATCAAGCAATGCGTGAAGGTCCCGCTGCACCAGCACGAATACGACGTTTATACGTCAATGACGTACAACATCGGCCCTGCCGCCTTCTGCAAGTCAAGCATGGTGAGGGCGCTGAATGAGTACCGATACGAGGATGCTTGCAACCACATCCTCGACTGGAAGATGTTCCAAGGGTTTGACTGCTCGACCCCCGGAAACAAGATCTGTTACGGCCTGTGGAAAGACAGGCTGAAACTACACGAAGAGTGCAAAGGCTAATGACCGCAATCCTCACAAACGCATTCGGCGGGGAGCGCCCGATCGTCCAGCCTCGGATGCTTGGTGAATCAGAGGCGCAACTCGCGCAGAACGTCAGGCTTGTGTCCGGGCGTGTCGAGTCTCTAAAGGGACCGACCACTCTAAAGGCCCTCGTCAACGCCGTTGCCACTACCATCTTCAGGTACGGGAACTCGGAGACCGAGACCAACTACTGGCTGGAGTGGACGGATTACATCCATGCGGCCCGGTCCCCGATCGCCAACGATCAGTTCGATCGCCTGTATTGGACCGGCGAGAATCACGGGAACGTTAGCACGGGATACCCCCGCTACGCCCCCAATAGTCTTATTCTTTCTGGGGCTGGCGCTTATCCGGGCGGTCACTACAGGCTTGGCCTCCCAAAGCCTGCCAACACGATCTCCGCTTCTGGCACGGCTGTAAGCAACGCCACGGTCGTTACCCGCGAGTACGTCATTACCTATGTCGATCACGCAACGACGCCGACCAAGGAGTCCCTCCCGTCTAGGGAGTACTCGGTCAGGGCTATCGATGGCGGGGATGTTGTCTTCACCGGGTTGCCGGACAACAACGAGGGCGACACCCGAGTAACGCACAAGCGCATCTACCGGAAACTGTCAGGCACCTACCGCCTGATCACGACCCAGACATTGGCGACCCAGACGTACACGGACAACATGACGGACGCCACGCTGGCGAGCCAGTCTGCTTTGTCCGGCACTCTTGCTAATGCGATCAAGGGTCCGACTACTGCGCCGCGTGCTACGGCGGCAACTGGCTCTGGCGCAACAGAAACGACCGAGTCACGAACCTATCAGGTAACCCTCTACAACGGGAACTACGTTGACGGGGAGGGGACCACGATCACGTTTGTTGAGTCTTGGCCTAGCGCGGAGTTTGGGCTGATTGGTGTTTACCAAAACCAAAGCGCAACCATTTCAGTAACCATCCCGGCTGGGATTGACTACACGCACGTCAAACTGTATCGGAAGCGTGGCACCGAATCTGCGCCGACCTTTGTAACCCAAGTTGCCAAAGGGGCTACCCCGACTGTCGCGACAATTACTGACAACCCAGCCACAACCGGGACGGTTGCAGTTTCGGCGGCTGGGCCAAACCCATCTTGGATTGACTCGGCAAAGAAGCCGACAATCTCAACCGCAGCAGTAGTAACGCCGTACACGCCATCAACGTCCACGCAGAACCGCGTCTACGCCGTTACCTATGCGAACGCTTCCGGTAACGAATCTCCTGCGTCTCTCGCCTCTAACGTCGTTACGGTTGTTGACGGGAACAGCGTCACCGTTTCGCACGTTGAGGCCCTGCCTACCGGGGTAACGCTCAAGCGCCTGTACCGGAAGCAGCAGAACGAGGCGAACTCCGCCTACCGGCGGGTTGTTGAGGTCCCGGCATCGCAGACCTCCTTCCCAGCCGACACGGCTACGGCGGCAAGCATTTCTGGGAATGCCAGCATCCCGGCTGCATTCCAAGATCTTTTGGCGACTCCTGTAGAGGTCGCGGTTCTTGAGGGCAAGGTCCCGGCGAAGAAGGTTCCCGAGAGCCGCACCTACGTCTACACCTACGTCACGGCTTATGGTGAAGAGGGTCCTCCCTCTACCGCGTCGACCGTTATCGACATCGACCCGACCCTGTCCGTATCCCTGAGCAATATGTCAGGCGCTCCTACCGGGGCATACAACGTCACCCACAAGCGGATCTACCGCTCGTCTACGGTTGGGAATCAGGCCCAGTTTCAGTTCGTGGCTGAGATTGCGGTAGCGAACTCAACCTATACGGACAGCGTGTCGCAGTCCGACTTGGGCGAGGTTCTGCCGTCCGAAACATGGGAGGCCCCCCCGGCAAAACTGTTCAACCTGCGGATCATGGCTAACGGAATTGCCTGTGGTTTCGTGAAGGATGACGTGTCCAGAACGGTCGTTCTGTCTGAGGCTTTCCTTCCGCACGCTTGGCCCCCTGAGTACTCGTTCACGACGGATGACACGATCGTTGGGATCGGGGTGTTCCGGCAGTCCATTGCCGTGCTGACCAAGTCCTTCCCGTATGTCATCTACGGCGTCGATCCCGCTGCAATGTCGATGACCAAGTTGGAACTTCAACAGGCTTGCGTCTCCGCCAAGTCCATCGTCGAGACTGGGGACGGCGTCATGTATGCCAGCCCGGACGGTCTGATCTCTATCTCTGGGAACGGCGCTCAGAACATCACCCAGAATCTGTTCACCCGCGAGCAATGGCAGGAGTTCGTCCCATCCTCGATGCAATGCTTCTTCCACGACGGACGGATCCATATTCTCTATACGCCAGCCTCCGGCTCTCGCGGGGCGCTAATCATCGACATCTCTGGTCAGGGTGCCGTCCTTACCCGCTCTGACATCAACGCCGCGACCGAGATTAAGGGCGGGTACTACGACTCCCGTACCGACACCCTGTACTGGATTCAGGGCGGGAACATCGTCCGCCACAACCGAGGTAGCGACCTCACCTACCTGTGGCGCAGCAAGTTGTTCAAGGCCGCTTACCCCATGAACTTCTCTTGCGCTCAAGTGTTGGCTGAGACATACCCGGTGACTCTCAAGGTCTACGCCGACGGCGTGGAGAAACTGAGCAAGTCCGTTGCCGACTCGAAGATCTTTACTCTCCCCTCCGGCTTCCGAGCGCAGGACTGGTATTACGAGGTGACCGGCACGGCAAAGGTTTATTCGGTGTCGATCGCCCAATCGCCGTATGAGATCAAGGCTGTATGAACCGCAGAACCAAAGTCCCCTCCATCCCAGACCCGACTCCTGACGGCCTAGTAGACATCGCCCGCGCAGTCAAGAGCGTACTTGATGTGCGCGAGGGCAGGGCTGGGGACAAGCAGGACAGGTTCGTCTCCTTCCGCGATCTTGAGGACCTGCGCCTAATCGATGACGCGGCAAAGAGTTCGGAAGACCCGGAGGGGGAGGGTGAGGATGGTGGTGGTGGGGACAAGCCGCCCGGCTACAACCCCGGCACAGACCCCACCGTTCCTCCTCAGCCGACCGGGTTCAGGGTTGATGGCGGCTACGGCGTGATCATGCTCGACTGGGACACTCCCCAGTCTCTGTATAAGAACCACTCCTACACCGAGATCTGGCGCAACACGGTCGACGTAATTGGCAACGCCGTCCTGATCGGGACCACGATCGCAGCGGTCTACACGGACCCAGTACCCGCCTCCCGGACCTACTACTACTGGATTCGGTTCGTATCCCAAGCGAACGTAACCGGCCCGTACAACAGCACGTCCGGGACTGTCGGGACTTCAGCCATTGACGTACCGGCTGTGCTGAACGCCCTTACCGGGCAGATCACTCAGAGCCAGTTGTACGCAGACCTCGGTGCGCGTATCGACCTGATTGATGGAGACGAGGGGTTGCCGGGGTCATTCGCATACCGCTGGCGGCAGATGTATGACCAGAACCAAGCGCAGTTTACTTACCTCGACAGGCTGTATGCGGATCTGAACTCTGCGGTTGCCAGAACATCGACAACTCTGTCGACCACCGTAGGCCAGAACACAACGTCCATTCAGGTCAACGCTGAGTCCATCAACGGGATTCAAGCGAAGTACACCGTCAAGATCGACAACAACGGGTACGTCTCCGGCTATGGCCTGATCTCTACAGCCAACACAGGCACTCCGACATCGGAGTTTGCGGTCAGGGCAGACAGGTTCTACGTTGCCAGCCCGACTGGCCCCGGCATAACACCGATTGTCCCGTTCGTTGTGCAGACCGTAGAGACCACCGTCAATGGCGTGGTAGTTCCTGTCGGCGTGTACATGGATGCCGCTTATATCAAGAACGGCACCATCACTTCGGCGAAGATCGGCAATGCCGTAATTACCAACGCCAAGATTGCCAACGCCGCAATTGACTCGGCAAAGATAGCAAACGCGGCAATTGGGTCGGCTCAGATTGCGGAGACCATCGAGTCCAGCAACTGGAACCCATACTTCAATCTTGGTTGGCAGATCAACAAGAGCGGCTCCGCGACATTCAACGACGTAACCGTTCGCGGCACCGTCTACGCATCCGCCGGTTCATTTACCGGCGCTGTCACCGCCACCTCCGGCTCGTTCACAGGATCAATCACGGCGGGGTCTGGAACGATTGGCGGGATAAACATCAACGCCTCCAGCATTTCATCGTCGAACTGGGTAAACAACTCGACCGGCTTTGCAATAAACAGCAACGGTCAGGCTCAGTTCAACGACGTAACGATTCGCGGGACTCTCAATGGCACGGGCGGGACTTTCTCCGGCACCCTCACCGCGAGCGCGATTGACGCCGTCAACACGATCAACATCGCTGGCGATGCGGTAACGGTTCCGGTAGCCGCGACCCAGTCCAGCACGGTGACCATCTCCAGTTGGGGTAGTAACGCAACCAACTCCACGTTCTACGATATTGTCTCCATCACAGCAAATTTGGGGAGCGTCGTCAGCAACGGCAAGTGCATTGTCGGGTTCACGATGAGCCACGGCACGGGCGGCGGTGCGGAGTGGGTAGTCCAATGGCGGATTGTCAGAACCAGCGACTCTGCCGTCATAGGTCAGGGATTCCAGTTCGTTCCCAACAACGCTGGCGCGGGTCCGACGTTGAGCGCGACGGTGTTCGACCAAGACGCCGGGTCTGGGAACAGAACCTACAAGTTGCAGATCGCCAACTGGGGAAGCATTGCCAACGCTCGCGACGTGAGCGGGACAGTAATTTATGCAATCGGGGTGAAACGGTAATGGGCAAGTTTTACACATATCGAGGCACCACTCTCCTCAGCACCGGAACTTGCCCGGACGGGGACGAGATGAGCCAAGGCGGGTTCGACGGCATCGAGGCCGGAGTTGGCGATCCGCCACCGCACATCAAGCCCGTGGTCATGCCACCGCGTGCGCCGACGTATGACATGAAACGCGCCGTCGAGTACCCGAGTTACGCCGAGCAACTCGATATGCTCTGGCACGCGATGGACACGAACCAGATCCCGAGGGCGCAGCAGTTCTACAACAAGATCAAGCAAGTCAAGGACAAGTACCCGAAGCCTAATGGACAGTAAAACTAAGGCGCTCAATAACGCACTTGCCCACAATCTTGGCAACACGCTAACGCCTGAACTTGCTGTCGGGATATTGCAGTCCTACCTCAATGCCGAGGAAGAGGACCTTGGGTTTGTACCGGGCAACTTCCAGCCGCTGCAAGTTGGTGACTATGTGGTGCGGGTCGAAAGGTTCCGCGACTGCGTAGAAGAGGCGTCAATCCTGCATCGGCAGTTCTGGGTCGAGTCTGGTCAGACGGACCCATTCAATCCCGACTACGCGCAGATCTGCAAACTCGAGCGTCTCGGGATGTACGTCTACTTCACCGCCAGACTCGGCGACGATCTGGTTGGGCAACTCGCCGCCTACGTTCAGACCTGTCCGCACACCGGGAGGCTGATGGCGCGGGACAACCTTCTTTACGTTCTCCCGGCGCATCGGGTCGGGGTCGGTAAGGCGCTCATTGCATACGGCGTTGATGTCGTTACGAGCGTTGGCGTTACGCAAATTGAGTGTCACACGGCACCGGACAACAGAGTGCAGGCAATGATCAAGAGGCTTGGCTTCAAGCACACAGCCAATCGGTACATCTTCAAAGAGGAATAGACATGACCAAGGACGCACCGACCCCAGATCCGCGCATGGCGGAGGCTGCGCTTCGCAACGCGCAAATCAGCGAAGATGCACTGCGTTGGTATCAGGGAATTTACTCAAGCGACATCAAGCCCGCGCAGGACGAAGACCGCGCGATGCGGCAGCAGATGATCCAGCAGTTCCTGACGGACTCTGCGCTCCAGCGCGAGTTTGCTCGAGAGCAGCAGGACTACTACCGCCAGACGTTCAAGCCCATCGAGGAGCAGGTGGCGCGGGACGCGATGGATTACGACTCGCAAGCGAATATCGAGCGCCGTCAGGGCATCGCTGGCGCTGCTGTCACGCAGGCGTTCTCTCAGGCTCGTGAGCAAGCCGCGAGGGACCTGCAACGTCGTGGTCTGAATCCGAACAGCGGCTCCTTTGCTGCGATGAATTCACGCCTCACCAATGCCGAGGCTCTGGGCGTGGCTGGGGCGAGGACTGGTGCCGCCTTCGACACGACGGACAGGGCGATCGCGTTGCGTGCTGGCGCTGCCAACTTCGGTCGGAATATGCCGAACACCGCAGCGGGGTACTTTGGGCTGTCGAACCAGACGAGCGGATTGGCTGGGCAGACCTCATCCGGCGGGATCAACAACATGATCGCTGGCGGGAACTTTGGCGGTCAGGGCTTCGGTCTCGGAATGCAGGGCTACATGAACGCCGGGAACATCTACGGTCAGGACTTCAACGCCCGTATGCAGGGCTTCAACGCGCAAATGCAGGCGCTTGCTGGTATCGGTCAGGCGGTTGGTACTGCTGGCGGTATCTGGGCGAGCAAGGGTTCATCGAAAGACATCAAGACCGACAAGGAAGAGATCCGCGAAGGCAAGGCGCTGAAGGGCATCAAGCGCATCGATGTCGAGGGCTGGCGCTACAAGACGGACCCGCAGGCGGAGCGCCACGTTGGTCCATACGCCGAGGAGTTCAAGCGCGAGTTCGGCGTTGGCGACGGCAAGACTATCAGCGGTCGCGATATGTTGGGCGTGACGATGAAGGCGGTGCAGGACCTTGCCGAGGAAGTCGAGGAACTGAAGGAGCGGCGCGGTCTCCGCAAGGCTGACGGCGGCAAGGTTCACAAGGGCAAGGGTCCGGTCAAGGGTCCCGGCGGTCCCATCGACGACAAGATCCCCGCCATGCTCAGTAATGGCGAGTATGTGCTGCCCGCTGACACGGTGCAGAAGGTCGGTGTTGGCACGCTGGACCGGCTGGTCAAGGAAACCCACACGCCTGCTGCCACGCAGCGCCGTCGTGGTCTCAAGCGGAAAGGGAAATAGTCATGGCATACGGTCTTGGCGCTGGTCTGGCGCAGGGGTTTGTGCGCGGGTATCAACTCGGCGAAGAGGGTAAGGAGCGAGCGCAGAAACTGCGCCTGCAAGAGGAGGCCGCTACTCGCGACCGTGAGCGGTTCGACCGGGAGAGAACTGATCGCGAGCAGATGGATCGGATAAACGCCGGTCTGCGCCTGCTTGCCACGGCAAAGACGCCGGAGGAGTTGGATGCCGTCGAGGGCATCTACAGCGGCGCTGTCGACTGGAAGACGTACAAGCCCGGTCAACAGACTGCCGGTCAGCCGACCGCTGGCATTACGAACCCCGCCGCTGGAGTAGAGGCTCCTCCGCCCGCCACTGGCGTGCAAACCTTCCCGCTCGGGGCCAAGCCGGGTACGCCATTGACGATGACCGACGAGGCTGGCGCTCCGCTGCCGACTGGCGGTCCTGCTGGCGAAGCGGCTCCTGCCGCTCCTGTTCAGCCAACTGACAACCCGTTTATTCCCAACCACCGCGGCGATCGGAAACTGCGCGACCGGATGTACGACCTGTCCGAGCGCGGATACCGAGACTTGGCGCTTCTGAAGGGCGACTACAAGACGGCTGCGGCGATGCCTGCGTTGACTAGGGAACTGAAGAGCCAAGACTTGGACATGGAGGTTGGTCCGCTGATCCTTGCCGCCTCGCAGGGCAGTGCGCCAGCCGCCCGGGAAGTGATGAAGTTGATCCCCGGGATGGAGGGCGTAACCGTCCCCGACAACTTCAAGGTTGAGAAGAACGGCTCGCTCATCTTCGAGAAGGATGGTCAGCCGTATCAAGTTCCGCCGCAGATGCTTCTTGCTGCCGCCTACAAGTTTCGCTCTCCCACGGAACTGATGAAGGAGTTCATCTCATTCCGCCGAGAAGATGTGAAAGCCGAGCGCGAGGGCAGGTTGGCTGACGCGGTCATTGGTCTTCGCGGGGCGCAGACTGGTCTGGCTACGGCTCAGGCGGGGCTGGCGACTGCTCGCGCTGACCGAGCGGGCGAGCCTCCTGCCGTCAAGCCGGGGACTCTGGAAGAGATTCGGAAGAAGGGCCTTGCCCAGATCCAGAGCCTCATGCCGGTCAAGACCGCGAGCGAGGAAGAGATGCGGGTTTGGAGCGATGACCAGCGTGCTTCGTACAACTTGACGCTCGGCAACCGCGAGATGGCTGCGAGCATCTTCAACTCCAACATCGACAGCACCGGCAAGGCCAACGTGCCAGCAGATATTGCAGTAAACATCACCCGGGTCCTGAAGGATCCTGCGCGTCTTGCTGCCGAACGGAATGCGGAGATGCGGAAGAAGAGTCCCGACCAGAAGAAGGTCGCCGAGATCGAGAAGGCCCTTGCCGCCGCTCGCGAGACCCGTCTCCAGTTTGCGTCTCGAGTTCAGACCGACGAGAGCGGAAGGGCATTTATCGAAATAAATGGTCAGCGGATTTTTGTCCCCGCTCCGGGCGGTCGGTAATTCGGTCCAGAACAATTCGACAGAGAAAGACAGCCAATGCTTGATCGCCAATTTGGCATCAACCCTCCCTCGCTCGAGGACGACGAAGACAACACCCCGCTGTACACCTCATCCCGGGAGGCTCTGGGAGACATCACCGGCAGGAGGACTCCCGCTTTCCAATCGCCCAAGGGAGTGCAGGGCGGAGACCCGTATGCGTACTTGGACTCTCTGGGTGGGCCTCCTGCATCCACTGTCGCGCCCGCTGCTGCGCGTCCTGCCAAGAGCGCGGACCCCTACGCCTACTTGGATGGGGGCATCTCGGACGCTGCCGCCCCGGCAAAGAAGAGCAAGAACTTCGTCGACCGCACTGCCGAGGTAGTGGACCCGGCGATCAGCCGCATCTTCGGCGACACGAAGCCGGAAGAGTCGCAGATCGACAAGCCGGGTCTGGCTCGCTACAAGGAAGAGCAGAAGGCTCGGAATGCGGAGATCGCTGGTCTTCGCGCCATCGTCGACGCGGACAAGGATCGCCCCGTCAGTCGCAAGGTTGTAGAGACGTTCATGGCTGGATTCGTCGGCACCGCAGGCTCTGTGGTTGAAGGCGTTGGCATGGGCTTGGATTCCCAGACGCTCAAGTCTATTGGGGACGCCATGAGCAAGGCGGCTCGCGCGTTCGCCCCAGAAGACCCAACGCTCACCCAAGAGTTAATCATGGGCGGCGGCTCTCTTGCGACGTTCTATGGTCCGGGTCTTATCTTCCGTGGTGGCGCGCGTCTGCTGGGCGCTGGCAAGGCTGCGGCTAATACGGTTGGTGCTGGCGGCTCTGCCGTGTTGGAGTCTGCTGCCATCGCGCAGGAGACCTACGAGAAGGCGCTGTCGGAGACCGGCAACGAGGATCTCGCCGTTCAGCAGGCGTGGAAGGCTGCTGGTCTCAACCTGCCGCTTTCGTTCATCACCAACAAGATCGGTCTGTTCGGCGAAAAGGGCGGTCGCGTCCGGCGTGGAGTTGTTGCTGGCTTAGGCGAGGGTGTTCAGGAAACTTCGCAGAACACCATGACCAACGTGCTGGGCTTCAAGCCTGCTGGCGAGGGGGCGACCAAGTCGTTCTTTATCGGCTCGGTGACTGGTGGTGGCGCGAAGATGACCGTCGACGCCGTCAACCAGTACTTCAACGAAGCCTCCCCGGAAGAGCGCAAGGACATCCTCGACACGATCATCGAGGGCGGCAGGGAGACTCGTCAGAGCGTCTTCGACTCCCTGATGGGTAACGACGCCACTGCCAAGATCCTGCGCGATGCTGGTATCTCCAGCGCCGAGGACCCGGCTTTCGTGAAGTTCGGTGCTGCGCTGGGTCGCTTCGACCGGGAGTTTGCCGAACTGGCTGCGGACCCGGAGGTGGGTCCGAAACTGGTCGCCAATGGGATTCTTGACCCCGAGGATCCCCGGGTTCAGCGTGTTGCCGACCGGGTGCTGAACGCCAAGCAAGAGATCAAGAGCATCAACCAGATCTTGGAGACGACTCGCACTGGCGACGAGTTGACCACGGAGCAGAAGGACCAGTTCAACGTCCTGTCCGCTGCGACCAACGCTCGCGAACTGGTGGACGAGATCACATCCAACCCGGAGTTGGAAGCCACCCTGAAGAATATGCCCGGGACGGCTGGATACAACGGGAACCGCTACAACCAGATCATGGGGCTGTGGCGGTCGGCTACCCTGCCGAAGGCGTCCGCTCCTATCGTCGTTGGCTCTCCCACCAAGACCCTTACCGGCAAGGAGAACCTTCCCGCGGCGACTACTGGCAAGGAGACTCCCGGCCTGCTGACCAGCGTCGAGCAGATCAACGCCGAACTGGCGAAGGAAGAGAAGCGCACCCAAGACGCCTTCCGGCTGGCTGAAGTGCGCCGCCAACGCGCCCAGCAGGAGGTTGAACTCTCCGGCGTCCAGCCGATGGACACGCAGGCTGGCGGTCGTCCCGGTGGGGTTGGGGCGCAGCAGGAGTTCGCCTACTTCAACCCGGTCATCAAGGACGGGCAGATGGTCTCCGGCGATCGTGTCGAGGTCGTGAGCGGCGACCAGATTCTGGACCGCATCACCCTTGGCGGATTGCAGGTCACCCCGGAGCGGGCGATCTTCTTGCGCTTTCTGGATAGGCCCGGTCAACCGGAGTTCCCGGTGCCGCTGCCCCTTGCCAAGCAGTTCGTCAAGTTCCTGAACCGCCCGGAATCGCCGCGTGCGGCGCAGGACTTCGCGGACACCGCCGTCGCTCCTCGCCCCGGGGTAATGACCGACCCGGAGGCTACCCGTGGCGGACCCCGGTTGGCGACCGATCGGATCACGACCGACCAACGCCAGCAGTTCGTCGCGGCGGACCAGACTCCCCCGGGTACTGGGGTCGCCCCGACCCGTGGCGGGCGGACGTTCGAGGCGGAGCCTGTTTCCGAGAAACTGGAGGCTCCCGGAGCCGCCCGCGCCAAGGCGGCTTCCCAGCGTTTGTCGGCTCAGGGTGAAGGGCAGACATCCACCCAGCCCGCTGCGTCGACTGTAGGCGCTCCTAGCGCGTCCCAGACCCCTTCCGAGGCCCCGGGCGCAGCCAAAGCGAAGAAGACCTCGAAGCGCAAGACCAAGAAGACCACACAACCTGAAGGGGTATCAGATGCCGCTCAAGAAGGGAACCAGCAACAAGGTGATCAGCAGCAACGTCCGGGAGATGTTGCGGGACGTGAAGCAGGGGGACGGGAAGATCGGCAACGTCAAGCCCAAGAACCTCAAGCACGCGCAGAAGATCGCGGTCGCGGTCGCGCTGAAGAAGGCGGGCAAGGGCAACTCTCGCTAGACCTCAAGAGGAAATATCTTGGAGAAGACATCCAGTCCATCGACGAACTCAACCGAGTCGTCACCGCCCTCGTCAAGAAGGAAGATCCTAACGGGACGTTCAAAGCGGATCGCGTGCCTCTCGGGGATCTTGTGGGAAAACTCCCGGGCGTTGGGCTTATCGAGCAAACTGCCAAACTCTTCGGCAAGCGAGTCGTCTTCTTCCGAGTAACGGAAGGCGCTGACTTCTTCGACGGGACGATCCTTCAGTCCGATGATGCGATCTTCGTGAACGTCGTTTCCGACCGGGCGCACATCCGCATCTTCGGTCACGAACTGGTCCACGACCTTCGCAAGACCAAGCCCAAGGTCTACCAGCAATTGACCGACGCGCTCCAGCCCATGCTGGATGAGCGGGGCTTTGCCAACTACGCCGAGTTGCAGAAGTCGGAGGGCGTGACGACTGCCGAGAAGATCCTCGAGGAAGCCATCGGGGACATCGTCGGCGATCGCTTCGGCGAGACTGAGTTCTGGCAGATGATGGCGGACAACAACCCGTCGACGTTCAAGGACGTTGCGCGGGCGGTGATGTCCTTCATCGACCGGGTGCTGGGCAAGTTGGGCAACCGTGGCTTGGGGTCCGAGACGTTGGTGAAGGACCTGCGTGCGGCTCGCTCTGAGATCGCCCGCATCCTCGCGCAGTCCGGGGGGGAGGGGGTTGCATCGCAGGGTTCCGGTCCGGCGTTTGCGCGGAAGCGCGACGGTGTGGCGCGTGACAACACAGCCGCCTACGTCACCGACAAGGAACTGCGGAAGGTTCGCGCCATTCTCCCGGATCACCCGGATGCAGCCGAGCATCTGCGTATGCGCGAGTTGCACCTCTCGAAGGGAACGGGCGATTACAAGAACGAACGCCGTGTCCTCGAGAAGGATGGATTCCGGGTCGTCATTGGGCGCGTCACCACTCAGGACTGGATCGACCGCGTGCTGTCTGCCATGACGCCGCAGGAAGTCTTGGTTTTCCGCCACTGGTATCGCGACACCGTTGGCGAGTTCAAGGCGAAGTTCGGTGACAGGTGGCAGGAGTACATGATCGCCTATCTGCTCGGCAACAAGGCTGAGTCCCCGCGCGGCGCTCTCAACAACGCCCTGTTCGTGGCAGAAACCACTGGCGCTGGCGGCAGGAGCGAGCGCCTTGGCGGTCTGTCTGACGAACAGATGAAGCAGATCTTCGCTGGCGAGGCTGTGTCGCTCAACGGCATCGGCGCGAAGTTGTACGACTTCGTCGACTCCGCCCTTGGCAAGACGACCCGCTCTTGGATGGGCAACGCCATCGAGGGGGCGTCCCCCTTCGTGGTCGACCGGCACACCTTCCGGGACTCGGGTCGAGTTGACCCGCTGCTGCGGGATTGGCTGGAGAGTAAGTTCGGTGCTGAGGCTGTGCGCGGCATCGTCCTCGACACCCCGGCGACCGGGAGCGTGTCCTCGGCTCAGTACGAGCAGATCACTGACTGGGGCAACGCCCTTGCCGATGACCTGAACAGCCGCGGATTCGGTGGCGGGAACCTGATGCCGCTCGAGGTGCAGGCAATCGGCTGGATGGCGATGACCCGCCTGACCGAGACCAATGCTGGCGGCACCACCGAAGGCGCGATGGCTGGCATGACCAAGACCGTCGCAGCCGAACTGGACTTCGGCGCGGGGACGCCGTTCTCGAAGAAGTTCGCCGCCTACTACGACCTATCGAAAGAGGCGCAGAAGCGCGTTACGCACGAAGCCCTCCGCGAGGTCATGGCTGTAGCCGGGGAACTCACGGGCGTGCGGCTGGTTGACGTGACGCCCGGTATCGGCGGATGGGCTGATGTCGTCAGCCCCAACGTGGTCGCTCGCTTCATGTCGTCCGACCAGACGGCGGAAGCCCTCGTCGCCACGGTTGCCTACCTCGGGCAGCAAACCTCCGTACTCGCCCTGCACCCGGCGAACGCTGCGACCGGCGACCGGGTGTCGTTCGAGATCACTGGCCCTGATATGTCCGACTCCTTTGTGGAGTCCACCCTGTGGAAGGCAATCTCCAAGGAGTTGGAGCCTGTCTTCGGGCGGAATATTGGGTTCATGCCGTCTGTCGGACCGGACGGCGCTCCGTCCATCCGCATCGCCATCCCGCTCCCGTTCGGCAACAAGAAGAACGGGGAGCCGAAGACCGTCAAGGACTTCAATGTTGGCGAGCGTCTGGAGTTGGAGCGCAGGCTTGTGGATCAAGTAAGCCCGGCTATCGAGCGGGCGCTTGGGTCACTGCCTAGCGGGACCTACGAGTTTGACTACATGAGGGTCAAGGGCGTAGAGTCAGTCAACGAGTGGACCAAGAAAGGCGAGCAAAATGGCGAAAGTCATAAACAAAGGGTGGGTGAAAGATTCGGACCCGAGGTACAGGGAAGGCTGGACAGTGTCGGCGTCCCTCGGGTTGAGCGAGCAATCATCGCCGCAATCCGGCGAGAAAACCCAGCCGCAAGTTTCAGCAGAAAACGGAAAACTCCCGCCGCCGCCGACTCCCGAGGTGTTCCGCAGTCAGGAGGAGTTCGAGGAGGCAATGTCCCGCTGGAAGTCGACGGTCGGGAAGATTCACGCATTGGCGAGCCGCTCGAAGGCGGGCCAAGGCAAGTAAACATCCCCGGCGTCGGGCTGGTTCGTGTAGGCAAGTTCCAGCCCGCCGTCGAAGCCGCCCAAGCCTACATGGCTAGGGCTGGTCTCCAGTACACCCCCCCGAAGACATTCGCCAGAGTAGACCCGGATCGCGCTCGCCGCATCGCCGACGAGTACGACCGGATGGCGCACGCCCCCGGCAACCCCGAGGTCCGCGCAGCCTATGACGCGATGATTGCCGAGACGGTCGCCCAGTACCGGGCGATCCTCGACACCGGGCTTCAGATCGAGTTCATCGACTTCGCGAAGACTGGCGACCCGTATGCCGCCAGCCCGCGCCTTGCCATTCAGGACGTGGTCGAGAACAACCATCTGTGGGTGTTCTCTACCGCAGACGGGTTCGGCTCGAACGAATCCTTCACGCCTGACCAGAACCCGCTTCTCCGGGATACCGGGTTCGCCATCAGCGGCAAGCCCGCGCTTGCCAACGACCTGTTCCGGGTCGTGCATGACTACTTCGGTCACATCAAGAACGGCGTCGGGTTCCGGGCGGACGGCGAGGAGAACGCATGGCGGGCGCACTCCGCCATGTACACGCCGCTCGCTCGCAGGGCGATGACCTCCGAGACCCGCGGGCAAAACTCTTGGGTCAACTTCGGACCGAATGCGGAAGCCAATCGCGGCGCTTCCTCGGCAAACACCGTGTACGCAGACCAGAAGACCGGGCTGCTGCCAGAGTGGGTGTCGACGGAAGGCGCTGAAGATGCGCCGTCCTTCAGCCGCAAGCGCGACCCGCACAAGGACGCCGAGCAGAAGAAACTCAACGAGGGTCCGAGTTGGTTCCAAGACCTCCCGCCGGAAGCGCAGGAGTCTCTCCGCAAGGTCGGCGCTGTCCCCGCCAAACTATCCTTCCGCGACCGCGTAGACGCGCTGAAGGAGAACCTCGCCTCGAGGATGGTGCAGGGGATCTTCGACCCCTACGCCCCGATCGCCAAGTTGGGGGACGTTCCGTACAAGCAGGCGCGGATGTCCACCAACGTCACGGGTGCGTTCGGTCACATCGTCACCGACGGCGAGGTGAAGTGGGAAGGGGGCTGGCTCGCCCCCGTGAAGGGGTCCAAGGGGATGCTAGACATCCTCAAACAACTGCCCGAGGGCGAGGTCGACCGCTTCATGTGGTGGATCGCCGCCAACCGCGCAGAGAAACTCTCCCGGGAGGAGCGCGAGTTCCTGTTCTCCGGGCGCGACATCGCCGTGCTGAAGCGTCTGAATATGCCCAACATGGGTACGAAGATGCCCAATCGCATTGCTGTCTACGCGAAGGTCCTGAAGGAACTCAACCAACTGAACAAGTCGGTTCTCGACGTGGCGAAGCAGTCCGGGCTGATCAATCAGGAGCAGTACGCACGCTTCGCAGCCGACGCCTTCTACATCCCGTTCTACAGAGTCATGGAGGATGGGGACGTGGCTGGTCCGGCGACCGCTGCTGGTCTCGTTGGGCAGCAGTTCTCGAAGCGCCTGAAGGGTGGCAGGGAGCAGTTGAACGATCTCCTCGCCAACTACATGAACAACTGGGAACACATCATCCACGCCAGCGCCAAGAACATGGCTGGTCGCAGCACGCTTGACGCTGCGGTGGATGCCGGGATCGCGACAGAGGTGAAGGGTGACCCGCCCAAGGGTTCCGTGAAGGTGATGGTGGACGGCAAGCCGAAGCACTTCACGGTGAGCGACCCGCTCGTCTTTGACGCCATCTCGTCCATCTACACACCAGCCCTGCAAGGCATGGGAGTGAAGATCGGCTCCGCGTTCAAGAGGGTCTTTACCCGGACGGTTACCGCCTCGCCGACGTTCAAGTTCTACAACAACCTCATCCGGGACGCGATCACCTCGCAGGCGATCTCGCCGGAGTTGAGTAACAACCCGATCGCGAACACCTACCGCGGCTTCAAGTTGATGAGCAAGGACAACCCGCTCTACGACTCGATGCTAGTCGGCGGCGGTCTGTTCAAGTTCTCGACGTGGGATGAGGGCGACAGGCATGAGTATGTGAAGCGCCTGATCGACAAGGGCGTGGATTCAAAGACGATCCTGAACACGCCCGACAAGATCAAGGCGTTCATGTCCAACGTCTGGGGCAAGTACATGGAGGTCGGCGACCGGGCTGAGAACGCCCAGCGTGCCGCCATCTACGACGCTGCGATCAAGGCTGGCAAGTCGCAACTCGAGGCTTCGTTCGCGGCGCGTCAGGTGATCGACTTCTCGCTCACTGGCAAGTGGGCGGCAATCAGGTACGCCGCGGCGGTGCTGCCGTTCTTCAACGCCCGGTTGCAGGGTATGTACTCGCTCGGCAAGTTGGGCATTGCCCCGACGATCCGCGCGAGCCGGGACAAGGATGCGTCTCTCAGCGACAAGCAGCGTGCCGCGCGTTTCTCTGCGGTCACTCTGGCGGTCACTGCCGCAACGATCGCTCTGTACCTCGCCAACTACGAGGACGAGGACTTCAAGCGCCGCGAGGACTGGGACCGCGACAGTTTCTGGTGGATCAAGATCAACGGCGTGTCGTGGCGCATCCCGAAGCCGTTCGAGATCGGTGCCTTCGCGACCATCGTCGAGCGTGGTCTCGAGCAGATCGTCGACAAGAGCGTGGAGGGCAAGGTGTTCGGCAAGCGGCTGTGGGCGGTGGTCACCGACCAGTTGTCGATCAACCTGATCCCACAACTGATCCGCCCCGCATTCGATGTGTACTCCAACAAGGACGGCTTCCGCGAGACTGACATCGAGTCCCCGGGGATGCGTAGGCTCCCGATTGAGGACCGCGTCGGGGCGAACACGTCCTACGCCGCCCGTGCGATGGGGGCTGTGTCCAAGGAGTTCGCGGACATTCTGGAGGAGGTCATCGGCAAGGAGACAGCCGATAAGTTCCAGTTCTCCCCGGTCCAGATCGACTACCTGATCAAGGGCTACCTTGGATGGGTGGGGACGCAGGCGTTGATGCTGTCAGACGCCGCGGTTCGTGCCATGTCCGGCATCGAGGCTCCGACTCCGAGGTTCCAAGAGCGGATCCCGGTGCGGCTCACGCTGGGCAACACGATCCAAGAACTGCCGACCAGCAGCAGCAGGTACGTCGGCGACTTCTACCGTCAGGCTCGGGAGATCAACGAGATCATGGCGGCAATCCGCGAGTACGAGCGGGCGCGTGACTTCGACAAGGCACGGGAACTGCGGGAGAAGGAAGAGGACAAGGTCCAACTCTCCGGTCTCTACAGCCGCACGCAGCGCAGCCTCTCAGAGATCAACAAGGAACTGCGCCGCATCCGCGACGATGCCGATATGAATGCTGACGAGAAACGCGCTCGTATCGACCAACTCGAGGAGATCCGCGAGGAGTACGCAAAGTCTGCCGAGGACACCCGGAAGGCTAGGCGTTGAACAGGTCTAGGTCACAGGGGGTCTGGTTGACGTAGTACCAGCCCCCCTGTGTCCACCGGGTAGGGACGTTGTCCTCGCCCACATAACCGATGATGGGAGCGGGCGGGCGACCGCTGGTTGCAACGATCTCGACGGGGACTCCCCGGCGGGTTTTGATTGGTTTGCTGTAATCTATTGGCGGCTTCTTCATGGACGGATCAATGCACCTTCAGTTCAATGGAAAGATGGGGGCGCTACCGGAGTACGGGTCGGAGGAACATTTCTTCCTGCTCGCCTGCACGCAGGAGGAGCCTGAACTTTGGGACCACTTCGCCAACTACCCGGAGCGTGACATCAAGTCGATCGTGCAGACTCTCCAGTTCCTCGGCTGGGGCTTTGCTTTCGTCACCTTGCATTAGTCCACCGCTCCTCCTCCAGCCTCCAGCGTTCCAGAATGTCCTCGATCTTCCGCCGTGCGCTCGGCGTCGGGTCTATGGGGATAAGCACTGGCCCTGTCTCCCGGCGCTTCTTCAGCACTCGCGGCTTCGTCTCCGGCTTCGGCTTCTCGACCTTCGGCTTGTCGGAGACGCGGCTTCTCTGCGCCTCCTCCACGAAGTTTTCGTGAGTGCTGGCAAACTCCCCGCACTCCTTGCACTTGCGCTTGCGCCACACAAACATACTGAATTTCTGGGTGTCGGCGACCTCCGTCCACCCCCCGCACTTTCGGCACTTCACTCCGCGACCTCCCCGACCCCTCGGATCTTGGCTCGGAGTTTCTTGTGTCGGAATTGCAGCCTAATCAGTTTTCCCTCCAGCGCCTCTATCTCTTCGTCGGCGACCCTCAAGGCATAGTAGGCTTGGTCTAGTTCTGTTTCGGCGTCAAACAATCTGCGGGCGCACTCTTCAAACTGATCCGGCGTCCTAATCAGGGCTTTGCGAATCGATGTCATGGCTCGCGCCCGATCCTTGGGGTCACCGTATTGAAGCGCGAGCAGGGCCTTCTCTGCCGCGTCTCTCAACTCAACCACGGTTCTTCCTCCTGCTCGCCCGCGCCATCGCATCCTTGACCCGGCGCTTCCTCTTGACCAACTGCTCCTCCCTCACGGTAAGCCTCCTCACCCTCGGCGTGTACTTGTTCATGCTTTCCCCATTGACTTGATTGTTTCGGCGCACGCTACGCAGGCGTCATTCCACGCCTTATCCTCTATAGCGTTTATCTTTCCCTCGCAGATCTCCACGCATCTATCCCTAACGTGGGCTGCGACTAGGGCAGCAAAGCGTTCCATCTCCGCCGGGATCGGCGGGTACCACTTCCCGTATGCCTCGCACGCCATATGAACCACGTCGCCACGGGTCACGTCAGGCTCCTGATTCGTTGAGCGCAGTCTGTGCATCCGTTGTTGTAGGCTTGCTCTGTCCACGCAATAGTGGTTTCCTCACACACCTTCGCGCACCGCTCTCGCTCGGCAGCCGCTACCAGTTCGGCGAAGCGTTGTGCTTCTTCGTATGTCAACACGATGGCGTGATCTACAGCAGTCCCGCCAACCTCCCGCGCCATGCGGATGATGTCTTCGCGGGTCATTTCACACCCAGCCGTTCGCGCAGGGCGGCCATGGCAGCGCCGACTTTATTGATTTCGCGAACATGAAGCGGGGAGTAGATGCAGTCCAGCGCATCCAGCGCCTGACGGAGCAGGGCGTCGTCTTCCTCCCGCGCAATCTGATAGCCAGCATAGGAAAGGGCGGCATAGATCCTCTCCCTCTTCTCTTCTGCGTACTTTTCTGCGTCCTTCTGCAATTCTTCCAAATTCACGCAGCCTCCTTCACGAACACCCCGTTCGGCAGCAGCGTCCCCTTCCTGTCCTTGATCTCGTCGTAGGCACCCCACAGGCAGTCGACCAAGTCGATGTCGTGTAGCGCACAGTAGTTGATCAGGCAGACCATCACGTCCCCCACCGCGTCCTTGATCGCCGGCAGGTCTCCCTTGCTCTCGGCGTCTGCCAACTCCCCCATCTCCGAGACGGCCTTCAGCAACTGGCTGTGCGGCTTCGCGTTGGGGATGATCTTCCGGGCCTCGGCCCAGCGCAGCACCTTCAACTCGACTTCCTTGTAACTCACGCTGTGTTCTCCTTGTGTTCTCGGTAGTGTCGTAGCCCGTTGCAAACTGTCGTATCGGCTTGGGACTGGTGGGCGTTAAGTTCTTGAATCAATAAGCCGACAGGTGCATTGCGCTTGTGACTGTTAATCCGCAGGTCGTAGGTTCGATCCCTACTCGGGGAGCCAAAACATCAAGGGCTTGCCGTCCCTCCCACGACGCGCAAGTCTGGCTTGTGTCCTGATTGTGTCAGGACGGCGTCGATGGCTTTCGCCTTCGCTGCCAGCGCGTCGATGTCGGGCGTGGCGTAGCGCCTGACCATCTTCGGATCCTTCCACCCGCCGAGGTCTTGAATGTCCTCGAGCGGGACCCCTTCCCGGCGCAGGCTGTGCGCCCATGTGTGGCGGTTGTCGTGGTTCCGGTAGTTCTCGATGCCCGCCCGCTGTAGCGCGTTGCGCCACGCACGGGTGTTCACCTGTTCGACCGGAGCGCCCTTGTAGGTGAAGACGTGGGTCGGATGCTGACCCAGCCTCGCCCGCAGGATGCGTACCGCCGACTCGCTCAACGGGATCAACAACTCGTTCCGGTTCTTGAACTCATGCTTCGGCACGCGCAGCACGCGCTGCTGCAAGTCGATCCACGTCCATTGCAGACGCTTCACGTTGGCTTGCCGCAGCCCGGTCGACACGCTGAACAGGAACATCTCCCGCTGATGCTCGGGCAGTTCCTCCGCCAGTCGTGAGATCTCCTCCGGGGATAGTGCGCGATCGCGAGCATTGCTGCTCTCGTCGAACTGCTTGAACTTGGACGGCACCTTGTCGAGCCATTCCCAGTCCCCGCCCGCGCGGTAGAGCATCGACCGGATGGGCGCGAGGTAGCGGTTCGCAGTTGTCTGCGAGCGCGACTTCGCAATCCGGTAGACGCCCTCCATGATCTTCCCCTTGGTGACCTCGCTGAGATTCTTCCCGGCGAAGTACTCTCCCCCCCACCACTTTAACTGCACCTCGTAGTTCCTGATGGTGGACTCTGCAAGCCCCTCCACCCGGCACTCATCGAGGTAACGCTTTACACCCTCTTCCCACTTGCGCTCGGGCTTCGCACCGAAACGCGCCTGCTCCCAATACTGGGCGGAGAGGCGGTCGTGGTACTCCTTCGCGAGTTGCTTGTCCGACGTGCCAATGGAATGACGGTCTCTGCTGCCGTCTGGTTTACGGATGTTGACGTGCCAGACGTTCCCACGCTTGACAATGGACATGGTCCCCTCTCTTGCCCACCAGCCCCTTGCCAGCCGTTAGAGTAAAGCACGTCGGCAGGGTGGGCAACTCTCCAAGTTCTCCCCAATCTGATGGCAGCGATTTCCCCCTTCGCCGCCAGCAGCCGCACCCTGTCGTATGACATCCCGACGATGGATGCGAATTCGCGCAGGCTGATGAACCTCACGCCAGCCCTTCTTCCTCGAACTGATCGAACATATCTGCCAGCCCAGCAAGACAGAAGGGGCAGAACTGCACCGGGATAATTCCCAGTTCTCCCTCGCACCCGCCTTCCTCTTCCGAGTATGGCGACTGGCAGATCGTGCAAACGTGCTTATTCTCTCTCTGCATGGACTTCTTCCTCCGGGTGCGGCAACCGCTGCAACCGCCCTTCAAGATCCTCGACGTACTCGAGAACCTCTTGCAAGAAGCCGTTGCTGACCCCCATGTCCGGGTCCTCGATCAACTCACGCAGCCGTAGCGAGACGTTTGGCGTCATAGCGCACCTCCTTCTCGATCTGCATAAACCACGAACAGCCATCCTCGGTGCGGGGCGCACGCCCCAGCCAGTCCTGCCGATCGGCTGGTGGCGCTGCGTAACGGAAGCACTTCTTCTTCTGACGGCAGTTCTCTCCCTTGCACATGAACAGCGGCGATACGTTAAGCAACATCTGTCTCCCCCTTCTCCACAAAGATGATCCACAGACACGACTTCTCGTCGCGTGGAGGGCGGTTGAACCAGATCTGCCACTCCCCGGGCTTCGCGACGTGCCGGTAGCAGTTCCCCCGCACGTCGCACCCCTCCCCGCTGCACATTGCAATGCTCGGCATCACACGACCTTCGCGTCGGCAACGCTGACGTAGGCGTTCTCACGCACGGCTGTCCCGCCGTTGACTGTCGCCTGTGTGGCGGTTCGCTCTACACGAATCCCGGGGATGAACAAACCGTCCTCGTTGCAGATCCGCACAGAAAGCAGTTTCTTCTCCGGCACTAGGTACAGGAGTCCAACCCCGGGAACCCCGAGCAGTTGAGCCGCGATCGACAACTTCTCCAACTTGCTGTAAGTCACCAGCCACTCCCCCCTGTACTCGCCCATCAACTGCTCGGTGGTCATCTGCCTGCACTTCATCTCCGATACCCCGACGAGGCAGTCGCCCCGCATTAGCACAGCGTCTACGCCCGCTGGTGAATCCTTCGGGGTCTTGACGTACTTGACCCCATAGCGGGACAGCATCGCCGCTGCCTCGTCTTCTTGGGCTACCGTCTCCTGCCCCCGCGGCGTGAGAATGTCTAGCAGTTGGCGCTACCTCCAGTCCCGCCGGGTGCGCCCGATCCGCCAGTCGTTCCAGTACCGCCGCTACCACCCGTCGCCCCGTTGCCACCTTGGCAGTTACGCGACGTGTTGTTGCTGTTGCTGGTGGTGTTGGTCGTGGTGTTGTTGGTGGTGTTGTTGGTGGTGGTGTTGTTCGTGGTGGTGGTCGTGGTCGTCACGTTGGCTTGCGGGGCTTGGATGAACCCGGCGATCGTCGAGTTGGCGTTGAAGCCGGCAGTCGCCGTTCCCTGCACGGCGTTGAAGCCGGAGGTCGCCATCTGCCCGAACGTGTTGTACGCGGCGGTGGTGGTCGAGGCTGCGTTGTTGGAGTTGATCGCGCCCAGCCGGTAGGTAAAGAAGTTCGCGCCAAGGTTCGTGATCGCCGGGACCAGAACAGACGCCCACTTAAACACCTCGCTCTCTGGCGGGGGAGGCAGTTGCACGTTGGGCGTCTGCACCATTGCCATTGCCATCACGGCAGCGGTCCTCGAGGAAGCGTCCCCGGTCTGCGCGATCTGCGACATCGCTTGGAACCGAGCCTTCACCGCCTCGGCGTTCTGCACTGCTACCGCCTGCTGCGCGGTCAGCATCGCGAGGTAATCCTTGTTGGTGGTGGCGCACCCGCCAAGCGCGAGTGCTGCAATAACGGCGACGATCGTCTTCATTCTTGCTCCTCGATTTTCTGCGCCAGCAACTTTTGCTGGATGCGTTGGTAGAAGTTTTCCGAGACGCCATTGGATCCATGCAGCACGCCGTGGATAAAGCCAGCATCCCAGTCGTTGACGTGAGCGCCTCGAAGATCCAGCGCGGCGCGGCAGATTGCTTTCTTGTCTTCCATCTGTCCCCCTAGTCTTTGGTCAGGATTGATTCTCGGAACTTGATCGTTTCAGTCAGCAGCCGATGCTTGTCTTTGCACTCGAGGTAGGCCCTCGAGTCCTGCAACATCTGCTTCGCCACCGATTCTGGTTTCCCATCGGTAAGCGGATCGAGGGGCGGACACGGGGTCAGCAGATTTGCCGGGATTGGCGGCAGGTCGTCCGGCTTGACGCGCACGGTTGAGCAGCCCGACAACATCGTCGCCCCAAGTGCAAGCGTCAGGCATAGCGGCAAGGACGGCGCGAATGCTCTGGTCGTACTCCGACTGTAGTTTTTTGAATTCGGCTTCACGCTCTGCTCTCCCCTTCTCGTAATCGGATGAGATCTTGTCTTGCCCAACCTGAATTTTCTTGATGACCTCGACGGTCTTGGTGAGGGTCTGCACCTCGACGCGAGCGTGCTTGCCCTCTTGGTACTCGATGCCCTTCAGAAACCCCACAGCGCCCGTCAGAACGAAAGCGGATAGGAGGGCGAGCCACCGCCCGACAGGTCCAACCAGAAAGTCGGCGATAGCCCACCACATCACTCAATCCTCCAGACTCTGAACCCGCCATCGTTCTTACGGACACTGAACTTCATGTTGCGGCGGCGACCAAAGGCGGTTGCCGCGCAGCGGACCATGTTCTTGGTCTTCTCTTCGTTCTCGCCCATTGGCACCCAGAACGAATCGCCAACTTCCATGTCGCTCCACGGGTACTTCTTCGTCGTGAGCGGAGGGATCGGGCGTCCCTTTTCGACGGTGATCACAGGCTCTCTCCTTAGAACGGCACGTCATCCTTCATGTCGGCGAAACTCTTGCCGCCGCTGGGCTTGCTGGCTTCGGCAGGGCGCAACTCCCCCCTCTCGCGCGGCTCTGAGAACGCGAGCGAGAGGTACTTCTTCCCGCTCTTCGACTCCTTCAGCCAGCCGGAGACGTAGAGCAGTTGCCCGTTGACCTTCCCCTTGCCCGTGAAGTCCGGGTGTCGGTCGCTCGCCTTCTCCATGACGCGGAACAGCGATCCGCTGTTGTCTTTGATCTCGTACTCGTCAGCCATTGATTGCTTCCTCCTTGGTTAAAGATTCGATCTTCTGTCGAAGGGCGGCGATCTCGCGGTCCCGCTCCTCCAGTTTCTGAATCAGCCCACGCACAGCCTCCTCGAGGCTGTGTTCGTATTGCTCATGCTTGAAGTCGCGCTCCATCGCGGCAAGTTGCCGATGCGCGATCTCTGCCTGATGCTCGAACCAGTTCATGTCAGGTAGTTCTGCACGTCGAGGACGAGGTCGGCGTAGTCGAACGTCGACTTCTTCGCCCGCGGCGGCTCACAGCCCGCCTGCACATACGCCCAGAACTCGGCGAGGCGTGGGTACATCCATCCCCAGTAGTCCTCGCTCCTGCAAATGGTGAACACACGCAATGCACTTGGAGTCCACACGCACAGGTCCGCGGTCGGCTTCTCGGTGATCTCGAGCAGCCCTTGGATCTGCGCCATGTAGTGAGCCGGGACAGAGGCGTACACCTCCTGCGAGAACGGACACTTGATCTCGATGAGGCGGTTGTCTGTCAGCCCGTCTGGTGATCCGCCCAGCCACTCGATGTTCCGGTGCTGGACGAACCCGACCTGCTGCACGTTCAGCCCCGTGGCGGAGCAGTAGGCGGCAAGGGCAACTGGTTCGTTGTCGTTGCCCCACTGCGTTGCCTCGTTCCCCTCGAACACCTCGATCCCCTTCAGGCGGCGGTAGCAGCGTTGCCAACTGCCGACGAGTCCGAGGGCTTCGCCGAAGGACGACGCGGTGAGTTTTCCCTCGCGCCGCTTGAACCATTCGGCTGTGCGCTGGTGAGGGTTGCTTTCCGCGCGTCCTTGAGTGCTGCCATCCATTGCTGCTCCTCCCCCTTGAGTCCCGTCCACAGAGCCGCCAGTTCGTCCAGCGTCTTCGCCGCCTTGAACTTCTCGGTGAGTTCAGCGACTCGCGCCTGACGCGCCTTCTCCGCCTCCTCGTCCTTGATGTCGGAGGGGGGCAAGTCTTCGCCCGAGTAAAGGAACATCCCAAGCCCATGCATCGAGATCGCCTTCGCGAGGCATCTCTGCATGGCGGTGTTCAACTCGAACGACGTGATGGGCAGCGGGATCGGCTGGTTCTTGTGGTTCATCACGGGCAGTTGCGCCGTGCGACTCACGCCGAACGCAGTCACGGTGCAGAAGACCATCGCCGTCTGCCCGATCGCGACGTAGGGAGCGCCGTTGTCCCAGCGGTACTCCCACGTCGCCGTGTTGTCGCGGAGCAGCAGTTGATCCACTGCCCACGCCCAAGACAAGTACGACAACCCGTTCTTCTTCTCGACGTGGGAAGTGACATCCACCTCTCGAAGTTGCTTGTACGACAGTTCGCTCATTCCTCTTCCCCCTCATCCAGTTCCACACCCAAGGCAGCGGCGAAACGCTTTGCGTCCTCGACCGTCGCCATCCCCGTTGCGACTCGCTGAATGGCAGCGAGCAGTTCCTGTTTCTCGTCCATCGCAGTCCCCTTTTTTCCCTAACGACAAGCGAAGCCTAGTCGCATCGGTTCCCGGCTGTCAAGCAGATAGTTGTAGGAAACGAACCGAAAGCGGCGGAAAGCGGTTAACGCGCCGATAAGGGACTGGTAAGTCGGTGTAACAGGTGTAATGCGGCGGTAGGTTCCTTGTATATTGACCGCCCGGACTGCCGAGAGTATCGTCCGCAAAAACTTGGGGAAACAAAGGGGAAGTCCATGTTTGCCTTTCAGTTCCACATTCGGGATTACATTGCCAAGACGAGGCACCTCTCGCTGCTGGAGGATCTCGCCTACCGAAGACTCATCGACGCCTACTACACCGAGGAGGGTCCGCTCCCGCCTGACGTGCAGGCGTGCGCCCGCCTGATCGCGATGCGCGATCACGCCCCGGAAGTCGAGGCGGTGCTGCGGGAGTTTTTTGTTTTGACGGACGCTGGCTGGACCAACGACCGCTGCGACTACGAGATCAACCGCTACCGGGAGATCGGGTCGAGAAGGAAGAAGGCGGCAGATCTTCGATGGGGGGCAAAGAACACGTCAGATGCAGATGCGATGCAAATGCATAGCACTTGCAATCCAGATGGTATGCCAACCCATAAACCCATAAACCAGTCAACCAGTGAACCCAATAAACCTCCTGTGGGTGGCGGCATAGCGTTCAACTGGGAGAGCGGGTGCTTCGAGAACGTCTCCGGCTTGCAGAAGCGCAAGTGGGCTGAAGCCAACCCCGGCGTTGACATTGATGCCGAGATCCAGAAAGCCGAGGTCTACTTCGTCGCCGACCCGGCGAGGGCGATGCAGTACACGCGACATGGTCAGTTCCTGAGCAAGTGGATGGCGAAGGCGGGCGGTTCAAACACCGTGCCAGCGCCACGAGATGGTGCGTCTTTGTCCAACCCTTTCGAGGGGCTGGCATGAAGGCATTTCCGAAAGGCGCTTACCCGATCCACGCAGCGCGGCTTGCGGGGAAGAAGCCGGACGAACTAATCCTCGTCTCTGCGGTTGGTCCACTCCCCGCGGAGGTGAACCCTGTCGTGATTGTCGAGGCTGAATCCGACCCGCGGCATTTCGATTGGCGCTGGTCTCGCGGGCTGGAGACGCTGGTCGTGTTCGATGAGCGTACAAAAATGACGGCTCGCGTCACCACTCGGTGCCTGCTGGACCAGAAGCACCAAGGCGTGGCGCAGACCTTTTTGTGGCGTGCGGACCAGCAGAAGGGATGGATCGTCATCGAGGGGGCTGACGGCGAGTCGCACCTCTTCCGAATGACCATTAGCGAGTTGCGGGAATTCGGGGGTCTCGGATGCTGCTGACCGCCGATGACGTTGACTTCAAGTCCTACCTGCAAGAACCCACAACGGCAGCGCGGGTTCAGTCGACATCACGTTTCCGTGATGCGCTGCACAAGGAACTCTACGACCTCGAGTGGAAGGAGCGCGGCGCGTTCCTTCCGTGGCGACGATTCGACCAGATCAGATTCAACGGCGGGCAGGTCAGCCTATGGCTCGGGATGAATGGACACGGCAAGAGCCTGATGACCTCCGCCGTGATGCTGGACTTCATGTCGCAGGGGCAGAAGGTGTGCATCGCCTCGATGGAGATGTACCCGCACGACACGTTGAAGCGGATGCTGCGGCAGGCGGTCGGCGTGCAGACGCCCAGCAAACCGACGACCGACCAGTTCCTGCGTTGGTCAGATCCCAAGTTGTTCATCTACGACCAGCAAGGCACAGTCGACCGGGAGGAGATGCTCGCCATCATCCGGTACTGCGCCAAACGCCTTGGCGTGCAGCACTTCGTCCTCGACTCGCTGCTCAAGTGCAACCTCGCCGAGGACGACTACACCGCACAGAAGCGGTTCGTTGACGCGCTGACGATCGTGGCGCGTGACTTCAACGTCCACATCCATCTGATTCACCACTCCCGCAAACCGAACGACGAACACTCGATACCCGGGAAGTACGACTCCCGCGGCTCCGGGACAGTCGTTGATCAGGTCGATCACGTCTTTGTGGTCTGGCGCAACAAGAAAAAAGAATTCGACAAGAGGGCAAACAAGCCGGTCGATGACTCGCTGCCGGACTGCATCCTCGTCTGCGACAAGAACCGTCACCTAGGCTGGGAGGGAAAGATCGCGCTGTGGGTGAACCCGGACACCGGGACGTACCACGACACCAGCGAGCGCCTGTTCGTGGCAACCGACATGAGGATCCCCGTCAATGTCTGAAGCAGCCAACCAGATTGCACGCGAGGACGAGCGCCGCCGAAACCGTGAACGCTTCCCCGAGATGTCGAAGTGGATCGACGAGATGCGATCGGTGTTCGGCGACGTGAAGGTGTTGTGGGTGAAAGAGGGTGATCAGGAGGCTGGGCAGCGGCGCGACGAGCAGTGGGTTCCAATCACACCGGGAGACGGCTATGTGGGCAGCAGAGGCGGTAGAAAAAAGGCTCGCTGAACTGCGAGAGAAGAGCCAGCAGTTCGCGAAAGCATTCGCGGACCGCACGCACCTCGACAACTTCAGCAAGAGCCTGCTCGCGATCGAGATGCAGAAGGCGGAGGCGGATGGACACAAGACAACCGCGGCGCAGGAGCGCGAGGCTCGAGCGAGCAAGGCGTACCTCGATCACCTCGACGGGCTGCGTACCGCGATCGAAGAGAGCGAGCGACTGCGATGGGAACTCGAGGTCGCGAAACTCGGTATAGCAGTTTGGCAAACGCAATCCGCAAACGAACGGCTAGAGAGGAAGACCTATGGGCAAACCTAAGACAGCAGCGTGGCAGCGCAAGGAAGGGCAGGACCCCGATGGTGGATTGAATGCCAAGGGTCGAGCCTCGTACAACCGCGAGACGGGCGGGAACTTGAAGCCCCCGGCACCGAACCCGAAGACAGAAGCAGACGCGAAGCGGCGCAAGAGTTTCTGCGCCCGGAGCAAGGGGCAGATGGAGAAGTTCCCCGAAGCAGCGAAGAACCCTAACAGCCGCCTGCGTAAGGCGAGAAAGGCATGGGATTGCTAATGGCACGCATATCAATGCAGTTCGTTGATCACGACACTGATCAATCTGTTTCGCTTGAGGTTGATGGAGACGGTTCGATTGAGTTTTTTTTTGAAACCTTTCGTTCGTTTTTGATGGCGGCTGGAATCCATGAAGATGAACTGGAGGAACTCGGCGCTGAAATCGCTGAAGGGTCCCACCGGTGGAGTGAGGAGGGGGAGTGAAGAACTCCGACCTCCTTGGGCGCGTCTTTGCCGCCGTGATGCAACAAGTCACGGCTGGCAAAGGGGCGGAGCGGCACGGCAAGGGAGCCGACTTCCTCGAGCAGCCGTGGAAGAAGATCGCGGATGACTTCGGCGAGGGGTTCCTGCTCGGGCAGGCGGCGAAGAAGATGCGTGAGGCAACGCACGCCACGGACTGGAATCACGACAGGTGGGAGCGCGAGATGCTGGGCGCACTCGCCTACATCGGGTTCGCCATCGTGAACCGTCGCCTCGAGGTGGAGCGGGGGACGAGAACCAACGACGCCACGGTCTCGATCCACTACGACCCGGGCTTGCCCGGGACTGCTGGGCGGGAGCATTGGTGAAGCCGATCCCGCCTTGGCTCACGTTCAGGGATGCCCTGCAATCCGGGCATCTCGGGCGCATCGATGACCGCTCGTATCTGGACTGGGTCAAGAGCCTGCCGTGCTGCGTCTGCAACGCGCCAGCCGATGACCCGCATCACATCGTGGTGCCGGGATTCAAGGGCATGGGGACCAAGTCACCAGACTACTGGGCGATCCCGCTCTGCCGCACGCATCACGATGAACTGCATCACAACAAAAGAAAATGGGAGGAGGAGAACGGGAGCCAGTGGGAACACGCCTGCGTGACCATGCTGCGCCACCGACTCGATCACGATGACTGAAGAACAAAAACATCCGCAGTGTTTCGATTCGCCAGAACAGTGGGCGGTTTACAGGGACCTTTGGGAGAAGTCGCAGGGAGGGAAGGTAAACTTTTGCCTCGACTGCCAGCCCGCATACCGAGACCAGATGACGGCGCAGGGCAGGTGCGCTCACCCGGAGACCGTCTTCGTGAAGGCTGGAGAGCGGCGCTCCAAGGCAATCGAGATGCGCTCCAAGGGGATGACCCTGAAGGAGATCGGCGAGTCGCTCGGCGTCACGGCGCAGGCGGTCTGCATCATGCTCAAGAACAATCAGGGCAAGCAGAGCAGCATGACCGAAGAGGGAGACCTGATCGGGATCAATGGGTCCTACTGGTCATCGTGGATGGGTGCCATCTCCGGCAAGCGGGGGATCATCGTGTCCCCTCCGCCGAAAGAGATTCGAGATCGATTCATCAAAGCCAAGTGGCAATCGAAGAAGCAGGACCAAGAAGCCCGTGACACAGCCCGGAAGGCGATGAAGGAGAAGGCGCTGGAGATGCGAGCCAACGGCAGGACCTACCGTGAGATCGGCGCTGAACTCGGGGTCACGGTCAGCGTGGTCAGCAAACTGGTTCTGCGTTCCCGGTGAGCAGCCCGACACAGCGAACGCTGAAGCACCTCCGGGACAGCGGCTACCGCGCCGAGGTGGTCGAGCGTTGGAACCCGCACGCCCGGGTGCGACACGACCTGTTCAACATCATCGACGTTCTCGCCCTGTCGGAGACCGAGGTGGTCGCCGTTCAGACAACGAGCGCGTCGAACATGAAGGCGAGGATCGACAAGATCGGAGACTCGGACATCCTCCCCCTGCTGCTTCGGCTGGAGTGGCGCGTCATCGTGCATGGCTGGAAGAAGAACACCAAGACCAACCGCTGGGAACTGAAGGAGTTCGAGTTCTGATGAAGTTCAAGGGACCAGAGCATTGCCTGCGATGGGCGTTCACGATGCACCGCAAGGCGCACTACGCCAGCGTGAACCTGCTCGAGAGCCGCAGCACGGATCCGAACGGGATGACCATCTGGGACGCGCACGCGCAGGCGGCGCTGTTCATCCGGCAACTGGATGACCTGCCGCTGGACGAGCGGGCGGCGATGTACGCTGCGTTTGCGATCGGAGATCTGCGCCGTCATGCGATCACGGCGCTGGGCGTGACGTTCTCGAACACGGTGGGAGGAGGGCTGTCGAAGGAACTGATGCGCGACATCCTCGCGAACCTAATCACGCGCAGACCGCAGGTCCGGGTGATGGCGAAGCGGCACCAGACTTCGTACCGCCAGATCGTGCAGGCGCGGAAACGGATCGAGCAAGTCTGGCTCCCGATCCATCTCCGCGCGATTGATGCGCTGACCGATCGCTGGTCAGAGCATTTCAGGTGACGCGCACTCGGCGCTGCTTGCCGACCGCCTTCAGCCGCGCTGCCTGACGCCGACCGAAGTCGGCGAGTCCCTGCGGGGTGAGGTGCTTCCATGACGGGACCCAAGGCTGGATCAGTCCCGGCGTGCGCTTCTGCTTTGCCTGCTTCATGGCGTCACCCGCACGATGTACTCGACCACGAAATAGGCGCAGCCGAGTGCGCCGATGATTGCGATGATGCGGTCTGCGATGTTGCTCACGGTGTCTCCTTTGTAGGTTGCGCCGGGAACCCCTTGCCCCCAGCGTTGCTGCACTAGCCCCGCTCGTACTGGTCCAGCATTGCCGCCTCGTCGCGGTCTGCCCGGACCTGATTCTCGATGTCATCCGCGTCTCTCGAGTGCGCCTCGAAGACGTAGTCGATCGCCGCCCGCACGATCCGCCCACCGAACTGGGCGCAGGCTGCGTTCCACTCCGGCGTGCCGTGGGTCCGCATCGCTGCGATCAAGTCCTCCACGATGCCGTCGCTGTTGAGGTAGTCTCCCTCGAACAGCGGCTCGCCGTTGCAGCAGCGATCCCAGAGGGCGAGCGCCTCCGCGGCTACTTGCCCGCGCTCCGGGTCGTCCAGCAGGTCCTCGTAGCAGTCGTAGCCCGCGTCCCACATGGCGTCCTTCAGGATCTCGCGCGGCGTCTTCATGCTGCCTCCTGCACGGGAATCCCGCAGCGCCAGCGCGGCAGGCGGCGGATGAAACTGTCGCGGTTGGTGAACGACTCGACGATCTCGAACTGCTCGCCAGCGGCGCGAAGCGCGTTGACCAGCAGCGCAGCATCGCGGTCCTCCTCGAGGAAGGCGCGGTCGCCATCGGTGTACGAGTAGCCCGAGATCTTGCCCTCGATGCCGAGGCGGTACACCAGCGTCACCGGGACTGCGAGCCAGCCGTGGGCTGGGTCCTGAAAGTACTTGATCTTCATGCTTGGTCTCCCTTGGTTGGTTGGCACTGCCTGCTGCGCCCTGTCACGGCGCAGAGGGGCAGGGTCAGCCCTGAGCGCGTTGCACTTCAGCGATGAACCGCTTCGGCACCTTCGCGCCGCGGTCGAACTCGGTCTCGAGAGCGCCGTCGTAGACGAACGCCCACTGGGTGTCGATCAGGTCCTCGGTGTACTCCTCGTACACCTTGCGGACCAGCGCAACGTCGCAGCGGTAGCCGTCAGCGATCTTGCTGGCGGCGATGGCTGCGACGTAGGCGTAGGTGTCGGCGTGGAAGAGGTCATCGGCGTCGTCCTCCTCCGCGACCTCGGCGACCCACTCGTAGAAGGTGCGCTGCATGGTCAGCCCACTGCCTTGGCGATGGCGCGGCGCTGGCGGCTCGCGTCCAGCCCAGTCCCCTCGATGATCTCTACCGCCTCGCGGAGGGCGTCCAACAGCGTCGGCGCTGCCGCGATGAGGCGAGCATTCGCTTGGCTGTTGGCGTTGCAGATGACCGGGGCGGGACCGAGTTCGGAGGTCTCGCGCAGGTACTTCTCGATTTCGTCACCGCTCCCAGCGACAACGTAGAACGACTTGTCGGCGGGGGCGTGCCACGGTCCGGGGGTATGTGTGTTCATTGGTGCTAGGTCTCCTTGGTTGGGTGATGGTGCAACGAGATTGTCGGGTGCGAATGTCACGCTTGTGAAATTGGAAGTTCCAATTGTTTTTTGAAAATCGATTGGCGCTACAGTCCGGCGGCGTCGGCGTCGAGCCGCGCGTACTCGCCCGTGTACCCAGCGCAGCCGCTCAAGCCGCGCTTCTCCGGCATCCGGTTGAACGGGTCCGGCATCACGCGAGCCGGGGCGATGATCCAGACCTTCCGCAGCCCGCGCTCGGCGTAGGACGAGTCGCGCTTGTAGTTGGCGTTGACCCACTCAGCACGCTCGCCGCGCTGCACCTTGAACACCGCCGAGCAGGCGCCCGGGTTGAACTTGTGCGGGAACTTGTAGACGCGGGCGTGAACTTGCCCAGACTCGTCGAGGAGCGCAGGGAACAGCCCGAGGTTGCCGTTATCGGCGAGGTCCGCCTCGCGCTCGCGCTGGCTGGCAGTCACGCCGAACGCCCACTGCGAGAGGAACCCGTCGGTGTCGCACCGCTCGAACGACTCATGGGCGTCACGCCTGTACTGTTTTGCGGCTTCGCGCAATTCCTTGGCAACGTCCGACTCGAACTGCGGGAGGGCGTCGTAGGCGTCCTCGTAGGTCTCGAACACGAAGTACATGGTCAGCCTCCCAGCGTGACGCGCTGCGCCACCGCCTCGGACACCAGCCCGGAGCGAGCCATCGCGTCCACGAAGTCAACGAACGCGCAGCGGGTGTCGGTCATGTAGGAACCGTCCGGGAGGCGACGGCGTGAGAGGGTCGGGTGAGCCTGCCAGAATTGGCGGCGAAGTTCGCGAGCGGTCATTGCTGGGTCTCCTTGGGTTGGGTTGGCGCTGCCCACTGCGTCCTCCGAGGAAGGCGCAGGGCGGCAGGGTCAATCCTCGATGGAGAGGATCGGAGCGCGGCTGGCACGCTCGTAGACCCATTGGAAGTACCGTTCGTAAGGGACGTTGCCGCGCAGCCCCTCTCCCGTCACCAGTTCGTACCCGTAGGGGTTCGGTGCGCTATCACGCGCCAGCAGCAGACGCCCCGGCTTCCCCGGCTGGCTCGGGCGGGCGTACAGGTACAGCGGCTCGAGTATCCCGGCGCTTGCCATTTGACGGGCGAGCGCCTTGCCTTGGCTGGCGCACTCGCTTACCAGTTGCTCGTATTCGCGGTTCATTGGTGCTAGGTCTCCGGGTCAGTGGTAGGGGTTGGCGATCGGCTGGGAGATGCGGCGCTGCCGCTCCTCGTCGCGGCGCTGCTGCTCGCGCTGGGCGCGATGGCTGGCGACGGCGAACACGGCGAACACGGCGAGGGCGAGGTAGATGCGGCAGAGGAACGGGTCGAAGAGGTTCATGCTGGTGAGGCTCCTTGGTTGGGTTGGCACTTCCTGCTGCGCCCCGTGAGGCGCAGGGTGGAAGGGTCAGCCGTTGGCGAGGGCGGCGAGTCGGCGCTTCCGTCGCACTTCCATGACCTTCCGCGTGACCCACTTGCGCCCGACTTCTTCCGCCTCTTCGAGGGTGCGGTAGGTGCGGTAGCGAAGGCTCCCATCGCCGTCAGCCCTGCTGCGGCATTGGAACCATCCGGCGGCGTACTCGCCCTCGGGAATCTGTTGGATCGTGAACGAGAACCGCCGCCCGTCGCGGGCGGTCGGCAGTTCGTTGCAAGCGAGGCGGGCGAACAGGCACCCGTTAGGGAGGAAGGATTCGGCGAACTCGATGAAGGGCTTTGGTTGGCGCATGGTCAGGCTCCTTGGCTGGGTTAGGCGGCGGTGATCAGGGCGAGGCGGCGATTCCCCTCGCAGACGGCGACGTGATGCCCGCCACGGTAGACGTAGTAGACGCTGTTGGCGTATTTGCTGCTCAGGCAAACGTAGGCGCGGTCGAGCAGCCCCTCCTCGTCCAACCCAGCGAGGCTGATTACCTCGCCCGACGCAAGGCTGATTACCTCAGCCAATCCAGCAAGGCTGATTGCCTCGGCGGCGGCGTTCACGGAGTCGGAGATGAGGGTGGGGCAGTCGCGTTCGATCTGGGTCGTGAGGTAGGTCATGTTCAGGCTCCTTGGTTGGCGATGTGACGTTGCAGTTCGCGCAGCGCCCCGATCAACTCGGGCGTGCCGATCTCCCCCTGCTGCCCGTAGCAGAACGAGTGGCTGAGGGCGCTGCTGTTGCGGAAGTCTTGGAGCGCCCGGAGGGCGACGTTGACTGCGTCGAGGAGGTTGTCGTTGGCTTCGGCTTGGTTCATGTTCAGGCTCCTGATTGAGGGGTGAATGAGGGTGAAACAGCGCATAGGGTAATGCGGCTGTAATGTGGCTGGAAATTGTATTTTCCAATCCCCCAGCCGGAAACCCTCGAAAAAAACCAATCACCCCGGCGTTCTCCCTCTGAATGCCACTCTCCAGAAGGGGAAGCAATCCCGGCTGTCGGGAGGCGGTGCAGGAGCAATGCAAGTGCATTGCAGGTGGATGCGTCCCGCCGGAATCCCCTGAACCCAGCCCTCCCGGGTGCGGCTCCAGCAGGAGAGGCGCAGAGAGGGGATGGCGACCGCCCAGCCGGAACCCCGGGATCCCAGCCCTGCACGCCACGCCGGAAACCCTTGACCCCAGCCCGCCCGGTGTCTGCTCCCGTAGAGAGAGACGACACACAAGGGGAGACCCACTCCCGGCTCACGCGAGCCGCGCCAGCAGCGAACGCCAGACCCGAATCGAGAGGGGGATCAGGAGCGCCAAGTGCTTGAAATTCCGGTCACTCCCTCGAGCGAGCCTCGAAAAACCTCGAGATTCCCCGGCAACCGCCCTCGAGGACCCCCTCCAGACCCGCCAGAACGGCGCAGGATCGACGCGGCGCGGCGGGTGCAGCCTGCCCCCAGCCCGCAGCCCGGGATCGCCCCAGCGGCGGCGGGGATCGGACCGCGCTCGACCGCATCCCGGACACGCGCCGGACACAGCGGCACCGCAAGTCCCTGAGCCGCAAGGGTCGACCTGCGGATTGACGATCCGACGTGCGAGCCGCCACCCCGCCGAGCCGGGAAGTAGAGCGCGTGTGCGGGCGCGGGCGCGTGTGTGCGCGTGCGCGACCCCCCGCCCGGACCGCCTGACCCCACCCCCGGGGCCATGAGCCTCTCCGATATACCCCCCCACAAACGCGAGTCGACCTCCCCCTTGACCCCTGATGTCAGAAAAGTCCGCCTATTTTTTAGGCACCCCCGGGGACCAACAGCCTCGACCCCCCGGGGGCTATTGGGACTCCGGGCAAAGTTGTAGAAATAGGGGGAGGTTCCCGTTTTTGCCGGAAGTGCGTTAAAAGTACTAGACAGATAGCGGATCAAGGTGTATAAGACGTCCATATTCTGGGGTGACTGCGCCCCGAGAGATGCATTGAAAACGCCGGGGGAAGCCTCCCGGCTTTTTTTTACCCGCCTATCTGGCGGCGCTGCTGGGTTCCCCGCCATTGCTTCGGTGATGGTCCCCCTCCTCCCGGTAGCGTCCGCCTCTCTATATGACCAACGACAAAGCGATCAATGAGTACGCCGAGAAACGGCGGCAGGCTGCGGCTGAGGCTGCGCGTGCGCGGATCAAGACGGACCGGCTAGTCGACCTGCTTCAGAACTACGTTCTTGACGAGGGGGTAGAGCAGGAGGTCAAGGGCAAGAACGGGAAGACGCGGATCGTGAAGAACACGCCGAAGATGAACAACACGAAGTTGAAGGCGGCGGAGATTCTTCTCGACAAGTGCGTGCCGAACCTTGCCGCGGTCAAGCATGACGTGGAGGTCAGCAACATGACCTTCGTGATCAAGACGGATTACGAGAAGTAGGGATGGATGGGGGCGGGGGGAACCGGATCGAGTACAAGCCGCCCGGTGAACAAGCGGCTAGGTTCCACAAGTCGGAAGCCTTTGTTAAGGGCTTGATGGGGCCGGTGGGTTCCGGGAAGTCGTCGACCTGTGTGATGGAGATCATCTCGCAGGCGCTGAAGCAGAAGCCGTTCAACGGGGTGAGGGAGTCCCGGTGGGCGGTGATTCGGAACACCTATCCAGAATTGAAGTCCACGACGATCAAGACGTGGCAGAACTGGGTCCCCGAGAATCTGGCTCCCATCAAGTGGGATGCGCCGATCACCACCCGGTTCAAGGTGAAGGACATTGGGGATGGGACAGGCTTAGACCTCGAGGTCATCTTCCTAGCGTTGGACAAGGCGCAGGAGACTGGGAAACTAAGGTCGTTGGAATTGACGGGCGCTTGGATCAACGAGTGTTCGGAGGTCCCGAAAGAGATCTTCGACATGGTGACCCAGCGGGTGGGGCGCTTCCCTCCCAAGACCAAGGGCGGGCCGACTCACCCTTGCATCATTCTGGATACCAACCCTCCAGATGATGAGCATTGGTACTACAAGTTTGCGGAGGAGGAGACTCCCCAAGGCTGGGAGTTCTTCCGACAACCGGGAGGTCTGTACCGGGAGGAAGGGCAGTACAAGCCGCATCCCGATGCAGAGAACATCGACAACCTAACTGGCGGGTACGAGTACTACCTGCGGCAGTTGGGCGGGAAGACGGACGATTGGGTTTCCGTCTTTCTGTTGGGCGACTACGGCACGACGGCGGATGGCAAGCCCGTCTACCCCGAGTACAACGATCGGGTGCATACGGCCCAGTCGGAACTGAAGCCGATCCTTGGGTTGCCGATCATCCTCGGCTGGGACTTCGGGTTGACGCCCGCGGTCGCGATCTGCCAGATGACGCCCCGCGGTCAGTTCATCGTTCTCGAGGAGTTGGTCGCCGAGGACATGGGGATTCGCCAGTTCGCCACCGACGTGGTGAAGCCGGTATTACTGAACAGGTATAGCAAGCACAGGATTGAAAGCGTTGGTGACCCGGCTGGCATGAACCGGGCGCAGACGGACGAGAGGACCTGCTTCCAAGAACTGTTGGAGGCGGGGGTCCCGACCGAGCCTGCGAACACCAACGACTTCATTCCACGCAGGGAATCTGTGGCGTTCTTCCTCAACCGCATGGCTGGGGGAGAGCCGGGGTTCTTGTTGGACCCCAACTGCAAGACGCTTCGCAAGGGTTTCATCGGTGGATACCGCTTCGAGCGGTTGAAGGTTTCCGGTGAGATCTACAAGGAGCGGCCCGTGAAGGACCGCTTCTCTCACATCCATGACGCTCTTCAGTACGCCTGCCTTCGAGTCAGGAGTACAGCCGCGCCGGTCAAAGCGCGGACGGTGAAGAAACCATCTAGCAAGGGGTGGACATAGTGAACGTAGTGATGGGCAAGAGTCCGGTCGAGGTCGACATCTCGTCCGAGCAACTGGGCAAGGAGAACGCCCGGTTCGGGTCCGCCATTGCTGGTCACATTACCGACTGCTGGAACCGTGCCAAGTTCGCGAAGACCGAACTGACGGAACGCCTGCTGAAGTGCGAGCGTCAGCGTCGTGGCGTGTACGACCCTGACCGCGCACTCGAGATCGCCAAGACCGGCGGCTCCGATATTTTTATGATGCTCACGGACATCAAGTGCCGTGCGGCGGAGTCGTGGCTGAAGGACGTTCTGATGGGCGCGAAGGATCGCCCGTTCGATCTCGAGCCGTCCGAGGTTCCCTCACTTCCCCCGGAAGTGAAGATGGACATCATTGCGATGGTCCAAGCCGAGGCTCAGGAGTTCTTGGCGATGGGTGCCAAGTTGCACCCGGACACCTTCACGATGCGCCTGTCGGAAGTCCACGACCAGATCCTTCTCCAGATCAAGGAGGAGGCGAAGGAGCGTGCGAACCGGATGGGCGATGTTATCGAAGACCAGTTGAACAAGGGCAACTGGGAGAAAGCCTTCCGCGACTTCATCACGGACTTCGTTACTTACCCCACCGCTATCCTCAAGGGTCCTTCGGTTCGCAAGAAGAAGCGCCTCGAGTGGGGTCCTGAGTTCGTCCCGATGGTTGTCTCCGACTTCCATCGTGAAGTCGAGCGCGTCTCCCCGTTCGATATCTATCCCGCCCCCAACTCTGGAGGCGTGGACGACAACTACCTCATCCAGCGTCACCGCATCAACCGCGAGACCCTCAAGTCCTTCAAGGGCGTGCCGGGGTACTCGGATCAGGAGATCGACAACGCGCTGGAAACTTACGGTCGTCTCGGCCTCAAGTCTTGGGTGCAGGGTGATGAGCAGCGCGACGACCTTCAGGGCAAGCCGCACGCTGAGATCGAGAACTCGAACCTTATCGAGGCGATCGAGTTCTGGGGTCCTGCCTCTGGTCAGATGCTCATCGAGTGGGGAATCGACGACAAGTCGATCGACGCCTACGAAGAGTACGAGGTCAATGCGTGGATGGTCGGCAACTATGTGATCAAGTGCGTGATCAACCCCGATCCCCTTGGTCGCCGTCCCTACGAGATCACCTCTTGGGAACACATCCCCGGCTCGTTCTGGGGTACGGCGCTGCCGGAGATCATGCGCGACGTGCAGATTCTCTGTAACGCCGCGGCCCGTGCGCTTGCCAACAACATGGGCATCGCCTCCGGTCCGCAGGTGGAAGTCGCGGTGGACCGTCTGGCTGAGGGTGAGGATCTCACCCAGATGTACCCGTGGAAGATCTGGCAGACCACGTCCGATCGGACGGGTGGCGGTCAGGCTGGTATCCGGTTCTTTGTGCCGGACATGAAGGCGGCGGAACTGATGGGTGTGTACCAGCAGTTCGCGCGGCAGGCGGACGAGGTGACTGGTATCCCGAACTATGTGTACGGGTCAGCCTCTGTGTCCGGTGCCGGACGTACAGCCTCTGGTCTGTCCATGCTCATGGACAACGCGGCGAAGGGGATCAAGCAGGCGATCGCCAACATCGACAAGGTCGTGGCTGGACTCGTCCACCGCTTCTACGTCCACAATATGATGTACAACCCGGACCCCTTCATTAAGGGCGACTTCACGATTGTCGCCAAGGGTGCGATGGGCCTCATCGCCAAGGAGCAGTTGCAGGTTCGCAGGAACGAGTTCCTCGCCGCGACTGCCAACCCGGTCGACCTCCAGATCGTCGGACCGGAGGGCCGTGCCTACTTGCTGCGTGAGGTCGCGAAGACTCTCCAGATGGACACCGACAAGTTGGTGCCGTCGCCGGAGGCGCTCAAGCACAAACTCGAGGTCGCCAACCTTCAGCAGGCGATGGCTCAGATGCAGCAGGCGCAACTGCCGCAACCACAGACGCTCGACGCCGCCGGTAACCCGGCAGGAGGGGCGGATATGCAACCTCAACCACCGGAAGGAGTGTGATCCGTGAAGGGTAAGAAGAAGACGATGCCGCAAGGCTTCAAGAACGGCGGTGCTGCATTCAAGCCGTGTCCCGGTTGCCCAGCCCCTGCCAAGTGCAAGGCGATGGGCAAGTGCATGAAGAAGAAATAGGAGATAGAGATGAAAGGCAAAATGAAGCCCGCCTTCGCGAAGAAGGGTTACATGGATGGCGGCATGGTTGGTGGCTACTCGCAGCGTTACGTCCCAACGGCCCCCACCTCTGCTCGCGGCTCCGCTGGTGGTCGCGGCATGATGAAGATGGCTGACGGCGGATACGTCTGCGGTCACGCCGGGAAGATGACCGGCAAGAACATGAAGAAGGGCGGCAAGTAATGCTCAAGCGTCCAGACCAAAAGGTTCTGAACGCGCTTGCTTCGCTCGAAAGCAACAGCAGTTTTCAGGATGTGATGTCGTGGCTCGATGAGTCCCTGCAAGACCTGTATGTGCAGACCACCGAAACCAAGGACGAGACGCTGTCTCGCTGGAACGCTGGTGCAGCGCAGGCTGTGAGGGAGTTCATCCGCTACTCGCAAGAGTCGCGCTCCATCCTCCAGAAGTTTCGGTAACCAAGTTACCGAGCGGTCGTAGACCGCAAGCGCACCGGGGCGCTCATCCCGGAAACCGAGAATACCGAACATCGAACGGATCGCGAATACCGCGAGGCTCGCGCACGTTCACTTGTCGGCTCACGGAGAGATAGTCCATGTCTGAGTATTTGCCTAAAGCAGTTCGAGAGGCCGAGGAAAAAGCCGAGGCCCTCTATAAGCAACTGTACGAGACCACTTCAGAGGCTCCAAAAGAGGAGCCTGCGCCGGAACAGCCGAGTGCTGAAACCACCGAGCCTCCCGCGCAAGAGGAAACCCCCGAGCCTTCCGGCTCTCAAGAAACCGAACCGCCCCAACAAGAAGAACAATCGGCGGACGAGGAGACTTGGGAACACCGCTTCAAGGTTCTCACCGGAAAGTACTCCGCTGAAGTTCCGCGTTTAGCCGCAGACAACCGCGAGTTGAAGACTCAACTCAAGTTCCTCGAGAAGCAACTCGAGGACCTCAAGTCTGGCAAGGCGACCGGTAAGCAGTCGTTCGTAAAGCCTGAAGAAGTGGAAGAGTACGGCGAGAACCTGATCGACCTGATCAGACGCGCCGCACGCGAAGAGGTTACTGCCAAGGAAGCGGAGATCGAGGCTCTAAGGGCCAAGATCGAGGCGTTCGACAGCAGGACCTCCAAGGTCGTCGAGGTTGATTTCTTCGAGCAGTTGGGCAAGGACGTTCCCGACTGGGTTGCGATCAACGATGACAAGAACTTCCACAAATGGCTGGACGGTTACGACGAACTGACCGGGCTGCGCCGCCAAGAAATGTTGTCGCAGGCGGAAGCGGACAAGGATGCTCGACGGGTAGCAAACTTCTTCAAGGCATACAAGAAGGCTGGACAAACGTGGGCGGCGGCAGCATCCCGCAAACTGGAGTCCCAAGTCGTTCCCGAAACGAACCAGTCGGTCAAGCCTCCTCCGGGCAAGAAGATCTGGACTCGTCAAGAGATTGGCAACTTCTACGCAGCGATGCGTAAAGGGGAAGTCAGTGACAAGGATGCGGTCGCCATCGAAGCACAAATCCACGCGGCTCAGATAGAAGGGCGCGTCCGCTAACGAAGCACCGCCACTTCTTCGAGCCGCCATTCAACTTTGAAAGGTGACTCGAAATGGCATTCCCAGTATCTAGTGATTCCCCGTATGCCGGTTCCGGCTCGGGCTACTCGGGCAAGTTCATCCCCGAAATCTGGAGTGGCAAACTCCAAGTCAAGTTCTACAAGTCGACGGTCTTCGGCGAGATCGCGAATACCGACTGGCAGGGCGAGATCAAGTCGATGGGCGACAAGGTGCATATCCGCACCGTGCCGAACATCACGATCCGCTCCTACTCGTCGGGCGCGACCCTCACGAAGGAAGTGCCGACCAGCACCCCGCTCGAACTCCTGATCGACAAGGGCAAGTATTTCGCCGTTGTCGTGGACGACGTGCAGGAAGTGCAAGCCGACGTGAAGTTGATGGACATCTTCACGAACGACGCTGCGGAGCAGATGAAGATCGCGATCGACAGCGATGTTCTCGGCAACGTGTACGCCGATGCCGCCGCTGCCAACAAGGGCGCTACCGCTGGCGCTCTGTCTGCCGACATCAACCTCGGCGCGACCGGCGCTCCCCGCGCTGTGTCTTCGACCACGGTCCTCGACGCGATCCTTGACTGCGGTCAGGTTCTCGACGAGCAGAACGTGCCGGAGACGGGCCGCTTCATCGTGATCCCGGCTTGGATGGCGGCGATGCTGAAGAAGTCGGACCTCAAGCAAGCGTACCTCACGGGCGACGACGTTTCCCCGCTGCGGAACGGCAAACTCGGCATGATCGACCGCTTCACGGTCTTCGTGTCGAACAACCTGTCGTCGGCTACCGACCTCGGCGCGGATTCCTCGTCCGGCGGCACGGGTGCCAACGCTGACCGCAAGTCGTTCCACGTTCTCGCTGGCACGAAGGACGCAATCACCTTCGCGTCCCAGATGAGCAACGTCGAGACGCTTCGCAGCGAGTCGACCTTCGGCAACATCGTTCGCGGTCTGAACGTGTATGGCTACAAGGTCGTCAAGCCCGAGGCTCTGGTGGACCTCTACGCCTACAAGGCGTAAGCAGTAACGGCGGGGGTGCTTCGGCACCCCTGCCTCTTTCTTAATTCGTTCGGGTGAGGAATGGGATACACAAAACCGGCTCTTCGTGAGCGCATTAAGAAAGAGGTAATGGCTGGCGGCAAGGGTGGCGATCCGGGCGAGTGGTCTGCCCGGAAAGCGCAACTGGTTGCCCAGAAGTACGAGAAGGCTGGCGGCGGATACGCCGGAGGCAAGTCGTCCTCGCAGAAGTCCCTGAGCAAGTGGACAGACGAGAAGTGGCGAACCTCCGACAACACGCCGTCCGAGGGCAAGAAGCGTTACCTGCCGGACGCTGCGTGGAAGGCGATGTCATCCTCGGAGAAGGCGGCTACCAACAAGGCCAAGGCTGAGGGTAACGCCAAGGGCAAGCAGTTTGTCCCGCAGCCTAAGAAGATTGCGGAGAAGGCTGCACGGTTCAGGAAGTAGGCAATGCGTCTGTTGAGGAAGAGGGGAACAAACGAACTATTCGTATGGACAGAGGCGCTCTCACAGAGGGCGGACATGGAGGATTACCTCGAGCGAGCCATACGGATCGGGCCTAATCAGGCGTATCCGAGTGAGCCTGTAAAGACCGGCACCATCGAGTTCTATACCTCAGCAGGAGGGATAGGCGATGCGGTCTGTGCGCTCTACGTTGCGTGCGGTCTGGCGAACGCAGGGTTCAAGGTTCTGTACCACTCGAAGTTTCCAGAGTGGCTGAAGGTCGAGCATCCCGGCGTCCAGATCCTGCCGGACCAGAAGTGCTTCGACATCAACGACGACTACGACGGTCAGTTGGCTGCGGCATATCACGGCAACGTGATATCGCGGCTGGACTGGTATCTGCGGAATCTGTCGCGGCAGTTCGACATTGGCGACGTGAAGCCAGCGAGGCCGGAGACGATTCACCGTCCTCCCGCCCCGATCGCTGGCAAGTACATCGTGCTTGCCCCGATCTCTGCTGGTCGCCCGCGGATCTATCCAATGCCCCATTGGCGGAGGATTGCCAAGTCTCTGTCCAAGAGTCACAAGGTTGTGGTGCTTGCCGGTGAGGATGGGAGACAGGCGATCGACGAGGGGTTCTTCGGGGTCGATGTCGAAAAGCAAATTAACCTGTCCGCTGATAACGCGCTGCGTTACTACGCCAACGCCACTTGCGTAGTCGCCAACGATAGCGGCCCAGCGCACATCGCAGGTCTTTACTCTGTCCCTTGCGTTGCTGTGATAGCGCAGGCAAGCGGCAAGTTCTTGTTCGAGTGTTCGCCGACCGTAACGACGGTAGAGGCGGATACCAGTTGCGCCAAATGTTATTGGCAGCGCAGCGGAGGGTGGGATCGGGTGTGTGAGATGGGATGTTCTGCTCTCTACACCGTTAAACCAGAGGAGGTCTGCCGTGAAGTTGAAAGAGCCTGTGCGTTATCTGAAGCAACACAAAACGAACTACGTCTACGTCTGGACGGAGCATCTGGCCCAAAGGCCGGACATGATCGAGTTCGTGCCGGAACCAAAGCCCGAGCCAAAGGTTGAGCCGAAGCCGGAACCGAAGGTAGAGGCCAAGCCCACAACGCCGTTCAAGATAGAGAAGGCTAAGAAAGCCGATGCTGGCGAGTGACATCATTGATCGAGCGCGTCTGGTACTAAACGACACGGTCGCGACGTACCGCTGGGCGGACTCGGAGTTCTTCAAGTGGATCAACGATGGTCAACGCGCCATCGTGCTGGTCCGCCCTGATGCGTCCGTTTCTGTTGAAACGCTGACGTGTGCCGCGGGGACGAAGCAGTCCATCCCGGCGACTGGCATCCGCCTTCTGGACGTGACGCGCAACATCAATGCCGACAACTCTGCCGGACGTGCCGTAAGGCTGGTCGACCGCGACATCCTCGACAGCCAGAACCCGGACTGGCACTCGGACGATCAGGCGGTTGTCGTCAAGAATTTTGTCTATGACAACCGGGTGCCGACTGTCTTCTACGTCTACCCGCCAGCAAAGTCGACCTCGAAACTCGAGATCGTCAT
>SXGQ01690752.1_pt1 | contig 53816 bp, 44 predicted proteins | sample 3178371 | NCBI WGS metagenome assembly SXGQ01 (sample SAMN11356859, study PRJNA531348) | freshwater metagenome | isolation source: freshwater sample F1-20 | place: China: Fuxian Lake, Yuxi | collected 2017-12-25 | reverse complement strand
CAATAACCAATTGATGCGACTTTCGAAGTTCGCCATTGATCGAGCCCCACGCCCGGATCAATCTGGGCGTGTTCTTGCGATCATCCCCACCGGTGACTGCGACAACCAGACCTCGTGCTAGTTCAACACCTTTGTCAATCAGACGTTGCAATCGCAATTCTGAAACCAACCCCTCGCAAAACTGCGGTTCAACAGCTGCACCAACAACATGAATCTGCGAGCGATTAAAGTCAAGAACAGGCGACCCGGTATCGGCTGAAAAGGATGAGTTTGCAACCATCGCGTCAAAAGTACGCACGAGCATGGCTCGCAACTGTGATTGTCGGAGCGCGCTCGGATCACATAAATACTGGTCTGGATACCGATACGGAATCACATCGTGCAGAATGCCAACGACACGCAAGCCGGCCTCGGTAATCATGCGTGGCACGACATCGAGCGGTATGGGATGCAGCATCATTTGCGTACACATAAACCACGTGTCGGGCGATGCCTCACGCACTGTGCTCGGCTCAAACGGTGCGACCCGCAAGGTTGGTATTGCGTCCAGCCACTTCTGCTCATCTACCTCAGATGCATTCATCACCGTAACCTTGGCGCCCGATTCATGCATCGCACGTACAAGCCCAATCGTGTAGCGACCGACGCCTCGACCCCCAGCAGTCGGATGAGAAATGACTCGCCCGTCGACGAGGACCTGCGGCTGGACCGTCATCGGTCAGCCTTGGTTCGGCGGAGACATCTGGTTCAGACGTTGATGAATCTGATCAATCTGACGCTCGATCACTTGCGCCGCGCCAACTGCAGTGTCGGCATCAAGGCGAAGGCGTTCGGCATATCCCATAAACAATGGAAGTGATCGTTCAGAACCAGAACGGATGTCATGGTTCAACGATTGCAAAATATCGCTCATCACCTGAATTTGGTTGCGCATCTCGGCCACTTCGGCTCGGAGGGCTCGCACATCTCGGCCGGTCAAACGTCCAACTAAGGCTCGAAGAATTCGCACAGGACAATCCTAACCCTGTGACACCTGCGAGATCAGGAGTTACCCCTGCTGAGTCTCGCCACCCATTAGCGTGAAGTGCGATGTCCACTGGCCCACAGTTATCCCCTTCTCAGCGAGTCCGCCAGCTTTTGCGGCCCATTGCTCGACGAGTTGGCTTGGCCTCGCCTGAGGGCGCATGGTGGGAACTTGGCTTCAAACCGTGGGTGAACCCCAAATCCGTCAATACGGCCGTCGCAGTATGCAATATCTGCCATTGGTCTGGCGACGAGTTCATCGGTCCCTATCACACCGAGATGGCGACCTGCCCGCGATGCGGCAGCGTTGCTCGCGATCGCTTCTTGTTGTTCTGCTTCTTGTCACGTCGGGGTTACGTCAAAAACCTACGAGTTCTCGAAACCAGTCCGCGAATGGGTGCGGGCTACCGCTCAATGATGCGGCGCTATTTCAAATACACCGCTAGCGATTACGACCTGTCGGCCCATGAGGGTGACATTCAAATCGATCTGCAAGCAATGGCCTTGCCCGATTCGTCAATTGACATTTTGCTGACACCACATGTACTTGAACATGTGCCCGACACCGAAAAGGCACTCAGCGAGATTTACCGAGTGCTTGCTCCGGGCGGACGTATGTACTTGCAAGTTCCGTTGTGTTACGGATCAACACAAGTTCCATCAACCCCCGAATTCCACGCTGATAACACCCCGGTGTTTTTTAACTTTGGCTGGGATCTCACCGACAAGTTGCGGGCGGCCGGTTTCACGACAACAGTTTTGGTCACTCAAGATTATTTCGAGATGTTGAATCATTCAGTGGCTGCGCCTGCCTCAAATGGTGACGGCTTCAATGTTGACGAGTTAGTGACTGCAGCTCGACCGCAAGACCTCACCCCTGTGACCGACTCTCAAGTTTCTCGCGTCTTTGGCTTCTTGCCCGCGTATCACTACGCCACCTGGGAATGCATCAAGCCCAACTGACCCACAACTATCGATCAGATATCGATGGTCTGCGGGCACTCGCAGTTATATCCGTCGTGATCTTTCACGCCTTTTCGTGGTTGATCCCTGGTGGTTATGCGGGCGTTGATGTTTTCTTCGTTATTTCTGGCTATCTCATCACTACAAACATTTTGAATGGCTTAAACGAATCAACCTTCACCATTCAAGGTTTCTATCAACGGAGAGTTCGCCGAATCTTTCCAGCGCTCGTCACGATGCTCGCACTGGTCTACGCATTCGGTTGGTTTGTTTTGCTTGCCTCCGAATATCGACAACTTGGAAAACATGTTGGATCGGGCGCATCGTTTATTTCGAACATTATTTTGTGGCTAGAGTCGGGTTACTTCGATACATCGTCAGCAGTGAAACCACTCACTCACTTGTGGTCACTCGGAATTGAAGAGCAATTCTATATCGTGTGGCCATTGTTGTTGTGGGTGATCTTCAAACTTCGTCTACCTGTTCTTGTATCTACAGTTGTTCTGACTGCCATTTCATTTGGTTTTGGTCTATCCGCGCTTGATCACGATGTTGTTGGTGCGTACTACTCGCCTATCAATCGCTTTTGGGAGCTGTTGATTGGTGCAATATTGGCGGTCGTCATGTTGCGACGAACACCAACCGACAAGGCTTCAAAACTGCAACATGCGCTCGCCTTTCTTGGTCTTGCGCTTGTGTTGTTCACGATGTTTGGTCTTGACGAATCCAGCAAGTTTCCGGGCTGGAATGCGTTAGCACCAACAATTGGCGCAGCGCTCATGATTGGCGCCGGCGCCCACACTTTTACCGCACGGCGCATTTTCTCGTTGCGACCAGTGGTGTGGATCGGGCTCATTAGCTTTCCCCTCTATTTGTGGCATTGGCCGCTACTGACCTTCGCGCGCATCATCGCCAGCACCGTTCCATCGGCCGGGGTTCGTTTTGGAGCAGTCGTGTTGTCGGTACTGCTGTCATGGGCCACTTATCGACTGATTGAAAAGCCGTTACGTTTCCATCCTCGCGTCAAGGTGGTGACTGGTGCGCTCGTTGCATCAATGATTGCGATCGGTCTCGTTGGTTACGCGACGTTTGAGAATGAGGGAATACCCAATCGCAAAGTTGTCCAGGTGAATCCTTCAATCGCCGGCGCACCAGATATTTACTCGCTACCTGAAATCTCGAGTGAATGCGGCATCAGCGATCCTGAGAAGCAAAGTTTGTTCCTTCACTGTGTGCGTGACACCCGCGAGGAACCCCGATTTGCTCTCATCGGTGATAGCAAATCCGCCGTTCTTTTCCCTGGGTTTTTCAACACTTCAGAATCTGGTTCACGATGGATGTTTATTGGAGGCAATGGGTCTTTTGGAGCTCCAGTGCCACTGATTTCTGATGCACCCGAATTTGAGCGATTTCAAAAACTTGCGCGAGTCGCAGTTGATTCAGTAGCAAACAATCCTGATATTGACATCGTTGTTCTACAGGGCGCCGTTCGTGCGATGTTTGGTATCGGAGATGAAACTAGTTTTGCCGAACTACCAAATAGTCCTTATTACGACATCGTGACTGAAGGTCTTCGCAACAGCATCACCATCCTGACTCTGGCCGGTAAAAGAGTCGTTCTGTACATAGACAACCCACCATTACCGAACCCCGAAGATTGCCTACAACGCAAGACAACAATTGGATTCTTAAATCGACTCTTGGTGAATCCCAACTCGTTGTGCGAGATGCCAATCCAAACTTTCATTGACCAAACCGCCAAGTACTACTTAATGTTTGAGCAGCTTAAGCAAGAGTTTCCGGGTCAAGTTGACATCTTTGACGCCACAGAGATTTTCTGCGGGTCCGAAGATCGCATTTGCCGACACGTGCGTTGGGATCAATTCATGTACAGCTACACCGATCATCCTTCCGATTACGCCGCGAGAATCATCGGACAGAACCTCAACCCATTCCTCGAGTCAATCGCCCCGTAATCCCCCAGCACTCTCTAAACAGTATGTTTAAACCAAGTTGTTCTGGCTCGAGGGGTGACCATTATGTGGAAGAAGAATCTGCGCGAAGGCAAATCACGGCAAGTAACCCCTTATGAAAGCCAAAGAGATTTTGTAGTTGATCTCTATGAAGGAATTCTGCAACGCACTCCCGAAAACCACGAAGTTGATTACTGGGTCAATGTCGCAGCCGAAAAAGGGACTCGTCATGTTCTTGAACAATTTGTTTCTAGCCAAGAATTGGTTGAACGAATCAAACAAACTCGCGATTTCGCACAAAATTGGTCACTGTCACAATATGGAGAGGTTGAATTACTACTTAAGTTGATCTCGAATGAAGTCTTCGCTTCGCCCACCATCGTTGATGTCGGTGCCGCTGGCGTAGATATATCTAATTCAATTGATCTCATTGCAACTATGGGTTGGCGCGGTCTTCTCATTGAAGCCAATCCTCATCATGCAAAAACCTTGGCTACAGAGATCGCTGAACTGAATGCTGATGTCGTTTGCTGCGCGGTCGCGTCAACCGAAGGCGAAGCCACTTTCTACTTAGGGAGGAACCATCACTTATCGAGTCTCAATCAAGAGATGGCCGAATCTTGGGGCGACACTCAAGGTGAGATCACTGTAACTAAACGACGATTACACAAAATTCTCGATGAGCACAGTATTCCCCAAAACTTCGCAGTTCTTTCACTCGACATTGAAGGCGTGGACTTTGAAGTCTTGAATGACCTCATCAATAATTCGGCTTATCGTCCGAATTGGATCATCATTGAGTGGGGCCACACGATTTTTGAGGCCACCATGGAAGACGCCCGAGTCACCCCAGAAGTGCGCTCAGAGTACGAAATCGTCGGAGGCACATTCAGCAATATTTTCTTGAAGCGCAAAAATCAATCTCGTGAATGAGGGCGATCTGGTCTGGCGAAGTGGCAGATTTCCTCAGTTATTTCCGACCAGATCGCGAGGAGAAGCGCATCCGAAAGCACATCGCAATCATTTGTAGGCCCAATATCAGTGCCTTGCTGAATGAGCCAGTCACCGAGCTCTCTCCAATACGTGCTTGATACTTCACGGGCAGTTGAACTAAAGACATTTTCCTTTTCACAGCCAGCAACATCATTTCAAAACCAAATGATGAACCGTTCTCAGTGAAATGGGGTGAAAGTTCTTCAATTGCCGACCTGCTCAAAATTCGGTACGTGCATCCAACGTCCGACAAGTTGACCGTATTGAAAAGTACCTCGGTCAACTTGGCGACAGACCAGTTGCCGTAACGAAGAAATCGCCCCATATTGGCACCCGAAAAAATAAACGTTTGAACAGTTCGAGAACCAAAAACAATGTCAACGTCAGTCGAAAACGGCAACAACTTGAGAATGTCATTCGGATCAAAAGTTCCGTCAGGCTCACAAATACACACCAAGTCAGCGTCAATTGTCTCAAGAAGTCCCCGACGAATTGCAGCACCGTACCCTTGAGTACTTTCAAAAACTTCACGAGCATTGGTTGTTGCCACCGCCGGTGACGTATCTGGGTGAGCATTGTTGTTGACGACCAGAATGTCATCCACAATTCTGAGCGCATCAAAGCCGCGAATACATTCGGCAATTGACAAGTGTTCGTTATACGTCGGCAGCACTACTGCAAGCCGTTGCCCATTCCACATGTCGAATTCGCTTTCGTTACTCGGACACCAAAGAGTGCACCAATGGAAGATACAGTACCGCGCCACCGACTTCTCGCCGTTCGTACTCTTCAATAGGTAAACGCAAGATGTCTACTTGCTCATCGCCTGGCAAAAATACATAGGCGACTTCGGATGGCGCCGCCGCCATCACCTCGCTCTGCGTCTGCGGCAACCGTACACCCCAACGAAACTGAGGTTGCCAGGGGAAAACTGCTCCCCATGGGTGCCCCGCAACTGCTGTCAAGACTTGCCGATCGCTTTGATACTCGATGGGCAGAGTTAACCAGTAGTTGCCCGCCGCATATTCATATTTATCCGCCACGAGAACATCAACAATTGCTTGGACATTGGCATTCGGATCATCAACAACATCAGGCGCATTATCTCTGACCCACGGGATCAAGAAGACACCAACCCACAAGACTCCGGCAATGACCGGGGCGATCAAGCCGGTCAATTGCGGCCGCTTCATGCGCACCACCAACGAACGCACACCGACGACTAAGGCAATGATCAAGAAGGGAAATCCGACAATCGCGTATCGGCCGTCGGTCACAAAACCCATATTGCTGAACAACGACAAGATCGGCCAACAGAAAATTGCCGGAATTGCAATAACCAAACCACGCGCGCCAATTCGTACAAGTTCGACAACCCCCCACGCAATCAAACCGAGGAGCATCACGTAGATAACAAGTGACATTGAACCCCAGATCCATTCGCCGCCTGGATTCCTTAATCCGAAAGAACGTGGCAAGAGACCTGTGAAAAATCGCAAGAAACGCGTTGGGACAGATTCGGTTGACGGTGCTGGTTGTGACAGCGATGGCCACGAGTTGCGAACGTTCCACAACAGCAGAGGCGCATTCACAAAAATTGCTGAACCAGTCGCAGGAATCCACCACCGACGAATTTCACGGCGGTGTATCCAACACGGCACCATCATCATCGGAAGAGCGACTGCGATAAACATCGGATGTAAATAAAAAGCCAACCCTGCCCCAGCGCCGGCGAGCATGACCCATTGACGCCGCAACTCACGATCGGGCACGATTCGAATTGTTGCGAATGCAGTCAATACCGAAACCAGCAAGCCAAGTCCGTACGCCTCGTAGGCACGCGTTGACAAGAGCATCAAGGCACCTGGAGCGACCCATACCATTGATGCTGCTAACAGTCCCCAACTGCGACCTACGAATCGTTTCGCAAGCCAATACATCAACAACGCTGCGCCTGCCCACCACAAAGATGACAACAATTTCAGGGGAACGACATGTGCACCAAAGATCCAAACGAATGGCACAAAAAAATAGCTATCGAAAATAGCCGTATAGCCCGCTCCACCCATTATCACCGGCAATTCGCCATTCAAGATCGACATCGCTTGTAGTCCGGTGTACGCCTCGTCGGCATTCAACGCTCCCAATGGAGTCCTCAACAGGTGCACCCGTATCAACAATCCGAAGAGCCACACGATTACAGCGCCAACCAGAAGCATTCGAGATTTCCTCATACTCCAACTCTTTCAATTTTCGTTGCGGTTGCAACGCGTTGAGGATCAATTGTCGCAAGTGGACATTGAATGATTTCAAGTCCCGACCTACTCCACTGACGTCGCAGGCCTTCAACAAATGGACGAGGGCTCAGTGCAATCGTGAAGCGATCACGAGGGTTTGCGGCCGCAGAATAACCAGCTGCCTCAACAATCGCTGAGACCTCGGCTTCAACAACAGAGTCGCCAATCAAGATCAATGTCCGTGATCCACACATATGGTCCCGAATGCGTGCTAAGTCTTCACCAGAAAACAACCGCGTCGGTTGCGATAACAACTCACCGGCCCACTTTGTTCGAAAGATCTTGCGTGAGCGTTCGGCTAACGCAACTCGACCAGCAGTTGCTGTTGCATGCGCATGCACCACAGGCCGATCAACAACTAACCGAGACACCAATCCACGCGATCGCGCTGTAAACGCCAAGTCTGAATCTTCAAAATAAGCAGGTGCGTACGCAGGGTCAAACCCACCCAAAGATGTGAACACCGATCGGCGACTCACCCAACATGCCGCCGATGCGTAATCGACATCTCGGGTAAACATCATGTGTTCATAATCGAATGGCAGATGCGGTCCACCCACGGCATCACTGCCACCGTCGGAGAACATCACTTGTCCAGCTTCTTCGACGTATCCATGTGCCGACAACAAAGGAGGTGCGGCTACGAATACCGCCGGATCGGCAAGAGCCGATAACAACGGTGGAAGCCATCCTTCGCTCACCACTACATCAGGGTTCAAAAAGGCAACAAATTCGCCCTCAACTTGCTTGACTGCGAGGTTTTTAGACGGACCGAATCCGATATTGCTGTCAAGCGCAATCACGCGCACCCACGGTGCTCGTCGAGAAACTTCGTCGGCCATTGAGCCTTCGTCCGAAGGTTGCGCCACAACAGTCATGTCATACGAAATATCGCCCGCATGACGTTGCACCGATTCAAGTAACGAGAAAAGTTCAGGAGTCGGCCCGTACGTCACGGTGATGCAACTCACATGCGGCATGTCAGCCGCCTTGCATCACACCGCGAGTGCCACTGATCGACCACTCAGCAGGAATATGAATCGTGCCCAAGTCGTAAGCCTTGTATTGACGTACTTCAAAGCGAACACGCTTTTCCCAATGATCGTAAGGACTCATCTCGGTATGGTCGGTCACGGCAACTGTCAGGTCATACACGCCTTCAAGCAAAGGCACCGATGGTATTGCCACTTCAACACTGGCAGGACCTTCAACAAGTCCCATTGACTTGCCATTGCGTCGAGTTGATGAACCCCAAACCGGGTGTCCAGCAAGCGTGTCAATACGCACGGTGACAACCGGGTCTTGAATGGGCATATGCGCAGTGAGATCAACACGAATCTTCGCCGCTTCCATCGTGGTCAACACATCAAGCGGTTGATTTGCATCATTGAGCAATTGCACGCTCACGATTTGCGCTTCGCCACTACCCCAACGCTGACCCAGTTCACCTTCAACACGGGCCGCCTGGTGGCTTTGGCCTTGGTATGCCGAAATTACTTCACCGGCATTACCAATCATTTTCAATTCGCCTTTTTCAATCCAGGCGACTTGTTCACACAACTGCTCAACTGATGCCAATCCGTGACTCACAAAAACAATTGTGCGACCTTCGCGACGGAACTGTTCGATGCGTTCGGCACTCTTGCGCTGAAAGCTCTCGTCACCGACCGACAACACTTCGTCAATCAACAACACTTCGGGTTCGACGTGGGCAGCAACTGCAAAGCCCAATCGCACGAACATTCCCGATGAGTAGTTCTTGACCGGCGTATCAATGAACTCTTCAAGACCAGCGAACTCAACGATGTCGCTGAACTTGTCGGTGATCTCTTTTTTGGTCAAACCCAAAATCGCGCCGTTCATAAAGACGTTTTCGCGACCGGTGAGTTCGGGGTGAAACCCAGCGCCCAGTTCAAGCAACGCCGAGATACGGCCAGTCACTTTGACCGAGCCTTTGTCGGGGGTCAAAATTCCGGTGAGACACTTCAGCAACGTGCTCTTGCCCGAACCGTTTGAACCGATGACGCCAAAGGTTGTTCCAGTCGGCACGGTGAAGTCGATCTCTCGGAGAGCCCAGAATTCTTCGTAGCGGGCTCGACGACCCCGCAAAATGGCGGCCTTGAGGTATTGATTTCGCTCGTGATAGAGGCGGAAGTTTTTCCACAACCCAGAGACAACGACGGCTTGGTTTGACATGCGTGTCCATTCTTGCCGATGAGGGGTGTTCGGCGGTGCCAGACGACCATCGATGCAATTAGATGTCATTGATACTTACATGTACAGTCAGTATATATGTCATATTTATCGGGTACTGGCCAGCCTCGGCGGACTGGCCTACCGGTCGTCGTCGTACCGGTCTATAACGCGCCTGATGAAACAATTAGATGCTTTGAGTCTTTGATAGCCCACACTCCTACTGGCGTCGATGTCTTGATTATTGACGACTGTGGCCACGACCGATTGGCGTTCGAACTACTCGACGAAGTCGCGGATCAAAGTGGGTTGAACTTCACGGTTCACCGCATGCCAGCCAATAGCGGTTTCCTGCTTGCCTGCAATGCAGCATTTGAGCTCACCGGCGAACGCGATGTCATCCTCGTCAACTCAGATGTTGTCGTCGGACCCGATTGGTATACCCGACTCTATGAAGCCGCCCATTCGTCAACTGATATTGGAACGGTCACTGCCCTTACCAACTATGGGACCATCGTGTCGGTCCCTCATCGCAATACACCGACTCGACGTCTGCCCAATGGCATATCGGTTGATGAGGCTGCGACTCGTGTTGCCAATCGCTCCCAACGCCTATACCCCGTGCTTCCCACCGCCATTGGCCATTGCATGTACATCACCCGAGGCGCACTCAATTTGGCTGGGCGCTTTGATACGACATTTGCCAAGGGCTACGGCGAAGAAGTTGATTTCAGCCAACGCCTTATTCGCTTTGGGCTCAAGAATATTCTGGCTGACGATGTTTTCGTGTATCACAGAGGTGAAGCCAGTTTTGGTGAAGGCGTAGCCGAAATCAAGGTACGTCATCAGAAAATCATTGATGATCGCTATCACTGGTTCGGCGACTCTGTTCGACGCGCGAGCACCGAGAACTACTCAAACTTGCCATTAGCACTTGATATAGCCCGCCACGCGTTGATTGGTTATTCAGTCGGCATTGATGCGATGTGTCTTGGCAAGCACTGGAGTGGCACTCAACAACTCACCGCGCAGATGATTTTGGCACTCGCCGATAATGACCCCCAACAAGTATTCACAGTTGTCGTCTCTGAAGCACTCACACGTGAACTTCGCGAAATCTTTGAAACCCGAAAAAACATTCAGCTTCAAACAGTCGGTGATATCTTTCGCGACTACCACCATCGTTTTGACGTTGTCTATAGACCCCATCAAATCAACTCAACCGAAGAGCTCCGTTGGCTCAAACGAATTAGCGACCGAGTCATCGTCGGACAACTTGACCTGATCTCGTATCACAATCCGTCGTACTTCAAGAACGATCACGAGTGGCTCACGTGTCGTCAACTCACAAGTTTCGTTTTGCGCGGAGTTGACGGAGTCGCATTCAACAGCGAGTTCGTGCAATGTGATGCCCAACGCGAGGGCCTGATGCATGGCGCAATCGCCTCGGCGGTCACGTACAACGGACTTGACCATCAACAAATTGGTGAGCTCCCGGTGGCGCGTCAACCGAAGCAACTTGCACAAGTTGACGGGCCGTTCATACTGGTATTCGGAGTGGCTTATCTTCATAAGTCTCGTCATTTTGCGATTCAGGTTCTATCTGCGTTACGCGAGCAGGGTTGGGCAGGCAAGTTAGTTTTAGTCGGAGCCGTGCCCGAGAACGGCGGCTCATACGCCGAAGAAGCACGAGCCCTTCTGACCCAAAAAGGCCTCCGCAACAGCTTGATCAGTATTGGAGAAGTTTCCGAGGACGAAAAAGAATGGCTCCTCTCTCACGCTTCACTCGTGCTCAATCCTTCGGTCGCCGAAGGGTTTGGGCTGATGCCTTTTGAGGCCGCCCTACACGGCACGCCAGTAGTTAGTTCACGTTCGGCAAGCCTGCACGAAGTGTTGCCGAGCGAGATCAGCAGTATTGAAGCGTTCAGCCCATCTGAGGTAGCGCGTCAATGTCTTGAGGTAATGAAAGACCCTGATCTAGCGGAATCAAATTGTGCCTCTCTCGTCAAGCAGGCCTCAACTTTCACATGGGAAGCCAGCGCGATTGTCATTCGCCAACTTATGGATACGGTATTAACCCATCCGAAAAACCCGATCGAGGCCATTTGGAGCGCCGGGCCCGACCCCCAAGAACTTCGGGCGCCACAAGCCAAGTTGACTCAGCGTGCCAGGCGGCGCTTCACATCACGTATCAGACGAGGCTTGCGATCAGGGAACTAGGATCACCTAGGTCATGAAAAGTCTGAAACGAGTCTTTGATTCCCGCGAGCTCTTGTGGAATCTGACTCTCCGTGAACTCCGCACCAAGTACCGCCGGTCATTGCTTGGCTGGGCTTGGTCGATGCTCAACCCTCTCGCGACCGTCGCGATTTACTCTTTCGTTTTTGGTGTTCTTTTTGAATCAAATGCGCCAGTCGGTGACCCCAGCGGCTTGACGGGTTTCGCGTACTTCTTGCTGTGCGCCTTGTTGCCCTGGAACTTCTTTTCTCTCATCACCAACCTGGGCATGGGAGCAATCTCTGCCAATTCGGGCTTAGTGCGACGCGTGGCTTTCCCGCGAGAGGTTTTGGTCTTCAGCAACGTGTTGCACGCCTGCGTGCAGTTTTCGATTGAAATGGGTCTTCTGGCAATTGTCTTGCTCATTGCCGGCAGTCCATTCTTGCCGTGGCTGCCCGTCGTGATTTTGGTCAGCCTTCTGTTAGCAATCTTCGCTTCTGGTTTTGCACTAGCGCTGAGCACCTTGTCGGTGTACTTCAGAGACATCACGTATCTGTGGACGATCTTTATTCAAGTTTGGTTCTTCTTGACCCCGGTGGTCTATGCCCCCAGCGTGGTCAAAGAACGAGCACCCGATTGGGCCAACGACATACTTCGACTGAACCCAATGGGCGCTTTTGTCAACACCTATCGAGACCTCTTGTACGATGCCACTGCCCCGTCGCTGCCCCGCTTGGCAGCAATGGTTGTTGCGGCTTTCGTCAGTCTGTCGCTTGGTTGGATGGTCTTTAATCGAATGGGTCGTCGCCTACCTGAAGAAGTCTGAGGATCATTATGGAGCATGTTGATTCAGCAAAGAACTTCACAGAGATTGAGGAAGCGATCGCCAAACTTCGTGTGCAATCGGCCTCAGTAGCCGGAAGTTCTCAAGAAACAGAGCACGAACTCATCTATCGCCACTTGCTCGGGGCTGCAAGTCGATTCGAGCTATCAACACAGACTCTGTCGCTTTTAGAGTCGCGGTCGAACGACCTCATCAAGCAAATCGGACAGTCGCCCAATACGAGCTCGCGCTTGCCCGGGGGCTCTCTCATTCACCGAATCATGTGTCGTCTTACGTCACGTCAAATTACTCACAATCAGCAGATAGCTGAAGCACAGGTGCAGCTGTTCAACACGCTCGTTACCGAAACAAAAAGACTTTTTGAGGCTCAGCGATCTGCTGACGAACGCCAATTGGCAGATCTTCTGGCAGCAGTCGTCGATCGACTTGCAGTGGTAGATGCTCTCGACACCGAGCGTTCTCTTGCAAAAAACCCCAGCCATCGTCCTGCTGATTAGTGGATCCGCAGCACTGAATCATGCGCATTCTCTACACCGTACAACGCTACGGAGAATCCATCGTCGGTGGCTCAGAAAATGCGTGTCGCGCTTTTGCTGAGAATCTAGTTGCGGCCGGACATCACGTCGAAGTGATTACAAGTTGCGCTGCTGATTACCGGACATGGGAAAACGAGATCGCGGCGGGGACTTCAGTCCTTAATGGTGTCATTGTGCACCGATTGCCCGTCAGTTCGCCTCGGATTGAAGAAGAGTTCTCGCCATACCAACGTCGCACCTTCTTTGGACCACGACCAATGTCCACCGAATTTCAACACACGTGGTCTCAAAAAATGGGGCCTTCCTTAGAGGGCTACCAAGATTGGCTCTTGCAGAATTACGACCGTTTTGATGTCGCTGTCTGCATGACCTATCTGTACTACACAACCACAACTGCGCTTCCTGTGCTCTACAAACGTTTGCCAATTGTGATGCAACCTACCGCGCATAATGAGTCAGAAATTTGGCTGTCGCTTTTCAACTTTCTCTTCAGCATGCCCGACGCATTTTTGTTTTTAACCCCCGAAGAGCAAGATCTGGTTCGTAAACGCTTCAATTCAGAACCCAGCGGACAGGTTGTCGGTATCGGGTTTCAACAGTCATCGACTGAAATCTCATTGTCGCCTTTAACGACTCACGCACTACGACCTTTCGAGTATCTGGTTTATGTTGGGCGAAACGATTCGGCCAAGGGCCTGCCGTTACTGATCGACTACTTCCTGACTTTCAAGCAACTCACCAATTCTGAACTTCAGTTAGTGATTGTTGGTGAACGGCCGGAGAATCCACAAGACTCAGAGTCAATCATCTACACCGGATATGTTTCGGAATCTAAAAAACTGGCGTTAATTCAGCATTCGCTTGCCTTGGTCCAACCTTCGTATTTCGAAAGCTTCTCCATAGTCCTATGCGAAGCCTGGTCGCAGAAGAGACCTGTTCTGGTGCAAGAGAAAAACGATGTCCTTGTCGGCCAGACTCAGCGCGCGCGCGGAGGACTCAGTTTTTCCACCTATGCCGACTTTGCAATTGCAGTCAACTACTTACTTGAACACCCGCAAGAGGCCGCACAAATGGGCACATGGGGACACACTTACATCAACGATGTTTACACCTGGGAAAGCGTCATCAGTAAAACAGAACTTGTACTTTCTGAAGCAGTCGCCAACTTCAACCGCGACAAGAACTCAACGACGTAAGAGTCGTCGAGCCACCCGAATCGGGAAAAAGGCCAACTGAAAGCCTCGAGAAGATTGCAGTTTTTTAAATTCGCGAGCGGCCGGAACTAATTCTGCGTTCGCACGAAGAGATTCATCAAGTAAAGCCTGGACTGTTGCTAGTTCTTCCTTCAACAAGCTGATTTGCATTTCACTCGAGTTATTCACAACTTTCAATGTCCTTTCAGTGGGAATTCTTCATAATTTAAATTCCTAAAATTGAGCTACGTACGGTTTGAACCGAATTCTGAATCGAATACTTTTCACGAATCTGAGTTGACCATTCTCGGGCTGCCTCTGAAACACGAGAATAATCGTTGGCAACAACTCTCATTTTGTTCGCTGCGTCATCAACATCGGCCTTGGCCCACTGCGCATGCTCGGGGGCGAATGAATCACCGTTTCCGACTCTCTCGAGCGAGTATTCAACCTTCAAGCCAAGGTCACCCATAAAGGCCAAGTTTCCTGAATAGCCAGTGGCAATGAGCGGCTTGCCGGCAAGCGCTGCCCTAGCCATGTTGGCCCCGAAAGCCGTGGTGCGATGCATCGAGATGTAGCAATCTGCGGCATTAATGAGTCCAATAATCTCGCCTTGTCCCACATGTCCCTCAAGAAAGGTGATGTCTGATCGACCTTGGGCCAAATATCGCATTCTTGAAATGACCCGCACCGATTGCGACCCGTCAAGAATTCTTAACACGAGACGAGTTCCAGACGTTTCCTGAAAGCCCTGCAAGTACGACTCCAAAACCGCCAGCGGATTATCTCGCCCTGCAGAACGCCCCCCGTCAAAAACGGAAAGAAAAGTGAAATCGTCCGGAAGTCCCATCACTGACTTTGAGATACCTGCGAAATTCGCTGGATCTTCAAGGGGAATGGTGATCGGAATCGCTTTCTGCTGACATGACTTGGGCAACGACTGAGTGACAAATTCACTCGGACACCAAATCTCATCAAAACTTTCATACATCTTCTCTGTCTCGGGAGTGGCCTCATTGAAATCCCACAGAGTCAATAGGATTCGTCGCCGTACAGGGCGTCGCGTGAAGCCCGCTTGATCAAACAAGCGTCCGGCTTCGCCATTCATATTGATGGCGATCAAATCTTCGTACACCGGAAAGTTGGAAGCAGTCGGTCGAAACTCAGAACCCTTAAGCGGCGTGGACTCTCTGATATTTACTTGCTGAACCGGGAGTCCGCAGGCCTGTACAAGCACTTTGCAACGATCACGCATGTCAACAAGATCGCCATCATCACCATTTGTTGACAGTACGTTCCACCCCGACGCCTGGATATCAATCGCCTCTGATTTGATTTCTGAGATCTGCGAATACAGTGTTTTTCTCTCAGTGGAATTATCTAACCAATCACGATAAGAAACACTTGACGTCGCATCTATATCGGGAAAACGGTCCTGAAGGTAATCACTGTTTTCCCACAAAACTCTCTCAGCCCGCGAGTGAGAGCTGTGTAGTGCTCCCAATACAGGGGCGGTCATCCAATCTAAGAATTTCTCATCTTTTGAAAACGCGCTCGGCGGCCATGTTTGACCGTCATTCATCGCCGATAGCCACCAATTTCGATACGACCTTCGAACTTCTTTGGTGAGAGGAAATCCTTCCAAAGAGAAATTCAAACCATACGGTGTCTTACGCGACGTCGAAAAATTGTTTTGCTCCAATTGCTGACCGTAACTGTCACAAAGTTCGCGCAAAACGATTGATTTATCAATTGAAAAACGTGGACGTGCTCCGTCGTGCTTGGTCAGAATCCATGGTGTTAACGGGTCGTATCCGCTGAAGTGATAGAAAAACAGAGGTTCACCGTTGACAAGAATTTCACCATCAGAATTTCTAGATAATTCGCGCTCGTGGATGTTCCAATAGGCGACATTCAGCCCGGGATCCTTCAGAATCTTTACATCAAATAATGCAGGAACGAAATCAATCCAACGTTGATCGGTAAACAACGCATTTTCGATATCGACAACTGCATCTGTCACTAATCGCTCATGCCACCAATCTAAAAATGTGAATGCCGCATTGCTCACTGCAACAAAACCCAGATTGTAGATTCCTGAGTAACGGATCGCTTGCTCAGAGGTTTCCATTCCGTCTCGAGGGATGGGAGAAAGATTGTGTGGAGTCAGAGCAACTGCATTTTTTTGAAGTGCCTCTACGACTACATCAAGAGGTCTGAATATTTCAATATCAGGATCAATGTAGGCAACATGCTGACCCGTTAACTTCAAGACATATTCCAAAGCCTTGGGCTTAATCGCTGTCGCAAATTCCATGACGTCATAAATTGTCGCCATTCGTTCTAATACTTGCGAGTCAATATCTAAGTCCGAAGGAATGAGAATTGTCCCCAAGCTTTGGGACTCTCGTTTCAAATCTTCGCTGCCATCGATGAGCACGGTGAAAAAACTTCCACCAGGATGATGCTCTAAAAATGATCGCTCAAGTATCGCCGCTTGTGCCAAATAATTTTTGGCCACGATCGTGACGGCTGCAAGCATTGACACATTTTAGGAACAATCAGAAGCATCAACTGACCATAAGTCCCTAAATATTGATATTTGTATTGAATAGTGTAGGTAGTTAATCAATACCGTTAGTTGTCAACCTTCAGCCACTGCTCTGCTGCGCTAACTTTTCAGCATTCTTTTTAGGCCGGCACGAACTCGTCGCACTTTTTGAACCGCAAATCTCAAGATCCTGAATTTGCTGAGAACCCGCCTCAGGCCCACGAGTGGAGCCGATGCTGCAGGCTCAATTCGCGACTCAGGTTGAAACATTTCGTTAACGCCAACGAGCTTGGACAAGTGTCCTCTGGGAATCGCCAATTGGTCATCCCCTTTTGTCGACAAAGTTGAATTCACTTCACCTAAGCGTCGAAGCATAAATACACTGGTGTTTTGAATTGAAGCACGTTGTTGCTGAGCATTGAGTGCCTTTCGGCCCATCTCTTGTGCAAAAACTCTGTCAGCAAATACCTTTCTCATAGCTTCAGCCGCCACCTCTGTATTTGGCGCCGCCCAATATGAGTCGTAGGGGTAGGTCGGATTTCCTTTGGTAGAAACCACCTCAAAAGGAATCAACAAACTGTCATCGCTTGACATGAATTCGCAGTTTGCCGAATATGCGGTTGCGATAACCGGCCTACTCAACGACATCGCTTCAGCCATCGTTAACCCATAACCCTCAGACCGATGAAGTGACACGTACGAAAGACACTCAGCGATCAACGCGGTACGTTGAGATTTGTCAAGGTATCCATCAAAAATGATGATGTCTGTCCGGTTATCGGTCGCCTGACGAATCGTCTCTAGATCTTCGCTCCTCACACCACCATTGATTGATTTAATGAACAGCTTCGGACCAGCATTTGGTAAAAATGCACTTTTAAAGGCTTCGATTAACCCGAGAGGGTTTTTACGATCGAGGTCGCTCATGAAATCAAACATGAACAAGAAGTATTGATCGTTAGGCAAAATGCCCAACGGATCGCGATCTAGATTTTCTATCGCTGCCGAATCAATCGCTTCAACGTGAAGTGGAATGGCAAAGACCGGTTTGTCTGTTCGCTTACTGATGGCCCGCTGTGTGAATTCGGAGATGGCCCAAATCTCGTCTACGAAGCCAAAAGCTTCATCAAAGATCTCTGGGAAGTCTTCAAGTTCCCATGACCAAACCCCGATGTTGTAGTGACCTTCAACGACCTCGGCACCAACATCTTGAGCCCAAATCTTCATCTGATCAGCATTAACAGCTATCAAGTTAATCAACGAGGACTCGCCCGAAGTGCGTTCTTCAAAGCCGAAGTTTTGCCGATTAAGAGTGCGGTTCGATGTAAGTGTCGAATAATTGATTTTCGCTTGATCCGCTGCCCGAGCGAGGATCCGACCTACTTCTCCAACACCCAGTTCAGCCTGCAAATACCCACTGATATTTACCGAGAAAGCTTCCTCGTTGTCAGATTCCATGTAAACAACTCTACGTCGTGATCGCAATACAAAGATTTCAATTTTCGCCGCGGCTCAGAGTCATTAGATCCTCAAAATTGAAAATACAAAAATGGACTGAACGACGAAGACAACACGTAAACCGAGGCCAATGCACCACCGGCCAGAGCCACGGTACTAAGAATGAGGTTCCCTTGTTCTTCACCAAGCTTCTCGCCAAACGACTTTTGTTTGGGTAGCAAGAAGGCAAATAAACCAATGCACGTCCAGAAGATTCTTTGTGGAGTCAGGGCGGCTTGCACCAAAGGCGAAATACCGAAGCCGGAACGACCTCCCAAAGCACTAAGAAGTTCTCCAGCGTGCGCTAAATCAACGGCTCTGAACAAAAGCCATCCGAGCATCACAACTGTGATTGTCCAAATTTTCAATAGAGCTCGGATAAACCAAGGTCGTTCTTTGTCCCCAGTAAGGAAATACCTCTCAAGAATAAGAGCGGTGCCATGAATAAGTCCCCAGACCAAGAAAGTCCAGTTTGCACCATGCCAAAGCCCCGTCAGAACAAAGATCAAAACAAGGTTGTAGTAGGTACGTCTCGAACCTTTTCGGTTTCCACCCAGAGGGATATAGACATAATCCTTGAACCATGACGAGAGAGAGATATGCCATCGCCGCCAAAAATCAGTGACTGAACTTGACGAGTAAGGATGCCGGAAGTTTTCTTGAAACTTGATGCCAAACATTCCTGCGAGTCCGATGGCCATGTCGGAATAGCCAGAAAAATCAAAATAGATCTGTATTGAATATGCAACGACACCGATCACGGTATCTAACGCTCCGATTTGGTACCCAGCAATGCCGAATGCTGCGTTTGCTATCTGCGCTGCCTGATCTGCGATCAAGACTTTTTTTGCTAATCCCCAGAAGAAACGTGGGGATGACGAAGAGAACGCATCCCACAACTTGGTTGGGCGTGTTGCCAACTGATCTGCAACATCCTTGTACCGAACAATTGGCCCAGCTAAAAGGTGTGGAAAGAATAGGATGTAACACAAAAAAGTGATGAAGTTCTTTTCTGCCACCACTTCACGACGACCAACATCGATCAAATAACTGATGCATTGAAATGTGTAGAAGCTAATTGCTATGGGCAACACCAAGTCAAGACTGATACGTGCAGACCCACCAAAATCTTGAATGATCTCAGTCAGTTGTTGAAGAACAAATCCTGCGTACTTCCACACGAGCAAAGATGCAAGCAACAAAGCGACGGTTGCACGTTGAACAACTTGCTTTCTATTGTCAATTTTAGATTTCTCCATGGCCAGAGCGGCACAAAACGTCAACGTGGAACTTCCCACAAGAAGAAGAACCAGCCGTCCTCCCCCAGATGTGTAGAAAGCCAAACTCACCACTAATAAAAATAGATTTCTCTGACGCCAAGCACCTAGCCAGTACAGAGATACAACAAGCGGTAAGAAGTAAAAAAGGAATGATGGATCCGAAAAAACCATACGACCGCCCTACTTCAACGCATTCGCTAGGGCATTGAGAAAATTCTCTGTCCCCCAGTCATAGGCAACACGATACGAGAATGAGCGTTCGACTGACCAGAATAAAACTCGGTCAGCTGCTTGGATCAATTCAATGTATTTTTCGGCAGAAAAATCATTAAATCTCATCAGCGTTACGTCAGCAAAATAACTCAAATAAAATGGCTGTGCCGCTTCGGCAAACGAGTCCCCAAAAATCAAAGTTCGTCCTGGAATTAAAAATGACTCCTTTGACGTGTTGACGACTCGTCGGTTCTGACCATGTTCACTTTCATCAATCGCATCAGATGACACCTGCGTTACGTCTGCTCTCGTTAACGAATATGACGGAACCGAATCAATGAATGGTGAACCCAGAAGAAGGTCTAAGTCACCACCTTCTGATAACAATCCCGAAAATTTGAGAAGGTTGTCTTCCCATAGACCGGGAGAAATTGAATTGACCACTGTCTTTGAGGCCATAGCCCCGCCTGCGTTGTCCCAATGACTATCGCGCTTTTTATAGAGAATTTCTCGCCTGGCGATTCGCTGAGCGTTCAATTCCGAATGTAAATCAACGAATCCAATGATTTCGCTGGATGGCAATTGGTTCCAAAAGTCCTCGTTATAGGTCTCAAAGCAACTTTTCAAATCGAAATTACTTGGAAGATAATCAGCCAGGATTGAGCTCTTGTCTGGGGAAACAATCAACCTGAATTCTCGTCCGGAATCAACAATGACTTGAGACAGTGATGTCATTTGTCGAACCAGTCCATCTGTTTGTATGTGCGGATTGCAAGACTCGTTGAAAGCGTCAGCGATAAATGCAACCCCTCCCTCGCCTTCTAACACTCTTGGTGAAACAGAACCGGCCGAAGCACTTTCGTTGAAGATAGCCCGATCAATCTTTGAGTCAACCCTGATTGCTTGATCCTTCAGCGTGACGCGATCACCCAACCAATTTGCAAGGTCGCCAAGATACGCAAAACTGAAGCGTGGCTCAACTGAAGCTTGGCTTGTGTTCGTCTTGATTGCAGTCCAGCCCTTAAAAGGGCCAAAAACAACTGGAAGAAAAATGATGGCTACTGCCACTGCCCCAAAACCAGATTTAACAAATCGCATCAATCGCCAAGTTGTTTTCTTAGTTGCTTGAAGACTCACGAACTACACCTTAACCACTCATAAGTCATGTCCGAAGCCGCTCATAGTTTGTGAATATCTCATCAGTCGTTGTTCATTCCCCATGTTGAGTATTTAAGTAGGCTCTGAGAACAATGAGTTTCAACTACGGGTCAAGAAGTCTTCAACTATCCATGTTTCAAGGGCAAGCTTTGTTCAGGCTGCTCACGATTGCATTTTTGACCGCCTGCGCGGCCTTTGTTGGTGGACCTGTGATGGCCGGATTCGTTCTATCTTCGCTGTTATTTGCCATCGTTGCCACCCGTTATTTTGGGACAGCATTCGGCATCTGCGTTGGGCTCATCAGCACACTCATGGTGACCCTCGTTGAATTCTTTTTCTTAGTGCCCCTCATGCGTGGGCTGGGGCTCTCACGGTCCTGGTTTTTTGATGAAGCGACAATCAAACCATTTGTGGCACGAGATACAACCCTTGAACACTTGATTGAACTGAATCGATTTGGTTCAATCTTGATTGCTTTTCTGCCCGTTCTGCTTGCTCTCTTAATCGCTCGTAACTTGAGGGCTCCTCAGAAACCAAAGGAAGTGAATCCACTCTTAGTTGTCGTTGCTTTTCTACCCCTACTCATCAGCGCCGTCAAGAAATTCAAAGACCCTATTTCTTATATCGTGACGACTGCCAGTGGTGACGGTCGCAATTTCTTCCTACATGTGCAAAGAATTCGTGTTACCTCGGGGTTTACAAGCTTGAGCAATTTCTCAAGTCAAGGCGACTTGGGAGCCTCGCTTTCATCCCTCGTTTCCGATGGTCTTGGATCCGCCGGCCTCTTCCAATTCAATGATCAATACGCAGTCGCAGCCATTTATGCCTTTTTCGGCATTTTGATTTCGGCAAGCGTTATCGCATCTGTCGTAGCCCTCGCCGAGAAAAAAGGAGATCTTGTCGAGCATCAGGTTTCGGTTTTACACCTGGCGGTTTTCGTGTTGGTGGGATTGTTTTCAATCACGATGCCATGGGTGATGAATGAAATGTTTCGTTCAGGTTTTTCTTCTGCAGTAGCCGCGATGTCTCTCTGCGCTGCAATGGTCGCCGTCATTGTGGTCCCATCTTCATTCATGACCAAGGCGGGTTTGCTCATCACGATTTCAGTACTTTCGTTTGCCGTGTATCAGGTAGCGGCGATTTACCCGCTTTTCGCTCTCGCCGTGTTAGCGGTCCCTGCACTCATCAAAAAGTTGCGTTCACACCCAGTTCAAATCGCTTTGGCCATACTCTTAGCAGTCGGTCTGGCTATTCGAGCACTACCGCAAGTTAAGGATCAACTGAAATCCCGACTACTACTCGACGGCTCAATTACCTACTTATCAGATTCACCTTGGATTCCATTGGCGCTGATCGGATTAGCCCTAAGCCTCATTCGAGGAAGATCACGTACCGTCGGATTTATACTCTTTGTGACCGGTGCTTGTACCGCTGGATTCCAAATTGTCGCTCGTAACCTACGAGAAAGCGCTGGCCAAGTCGGCTATGGCTATTACGGCGCAAAGTTCGCGTACATCGGACTCTTTATTCTGATACTCACCATCATCGCCTGTGCAGGTGCTCTGATCTACGCGGTGATTAACAAATACCACCGGGCGCCGACTACGCAATCATTGTTTGAACACACACACCGAATAGCTGCTGCCGGAGCGTTCATCGCAATCTCACTTGTAGCGGGCAGTTATCTTCTCCCTGAATCACGAGGCTTTTTCGGTAAGAGCGATCATTGGGTTGCACCCACCGGATACGGGCTTCAATTGGCGGTTTCATATTGGGATGAACCACAAGTTGTGTTCGCCAAAGTTGCTGATCCCGGCTCTGACCGCCTTACCAATTTCTGGCACCCCTATTTTTGGAATGGTGATCCTTGGAATTGGTCATATAGCGCCTACAGCGATGATGTTGACGGGATCTGCTCGTTCATTCAAGGCAAAGACGTACTTATTGTTACTGGTGATGCAAACTTTGCAGAAGCGTTACGCAAGACCTGCCAGGCAACAGTTGAAATCCCGTAATTCCCTGGCATCTATATCAATTGTTGTCAATTTCACATCTTTCCGATGTAAATGTTGATTCCAGCGCCGAAGATTAGACAAGAATGAAACTGTGAGATCATTCAACGCCGTAATTCGACTGGGATTACTTAGCGCGATTTTGGCCTCAATCTTGTTGCTGGGGAAGATCCATGCAACTTATTTTGGAGATTACGATCTCACTTCATCAAATCGCTTCGGTTGGATTATTGCGTATTCAGTCGTTGCTTATGTAGTCGCTTATTCATTAGGCCTTCCTGATCAGCGATCGTGGTCGGCTCGATCAAAAGCTGCTCTAGCAGCCTCAATTGTCGCTGCACTTCTCATTGGTACAGTCCAGATAGTTCTTGGGCAGATCAGCCTTCCTAGGTTTGTCATTGCGATCTCGGTGCCCGTACTTTTTGTCGTTTTCAATCTTGTTTCGGTCATTAATTCAAAGGTAAATCAAACAGTCGCAAGCAACGAAAGAGTGTTGTTGATTTCTTCGTCCGAGGATGCCGAAGCCATTCAAAAAGATATTGATTTCCATACTGAAGTACCGTGCCTACTTGCACGCCAAATCACAGTTTCTGAAGCACTGACCCACCAAGATCTATCAACTCTGATCGACGACGAAGAGATCACATTAATAGTTCTTGATAATGAGGCCGTTCGAAATTCAAAAATCATTGAAGTGATCACTCCGCTTCATTCGCGGGGTATTCGAGTCAGATCACAACTTGCGTTCTACAACGATTGGCTCGGGAAGGTTCCTGTTCGTGAATTGGGCGAGACCGCTCTACTTTTTGACGTCCGCGAAATTCATCACGTGGGATATTCAAGGGTTTCTCGCATGCTCGACATCAGTGTCGCGAGCCTCGGGCTAATCGCCCTCATCCTTGTTACGCCTTTTGTCTTCGTCGGAAATCTTCTAGGCAACAAAGGACCGCTCTTATACGCACAAGAACGAGTCGGCAAAGGACAAACGTCATTTCGCATTCTCAAGTTCCGATCAATGGTCCCCGGCGGTTCAGTCGGAGAATGGACGAAGAAGAATGACGCCCGAATCACAAAATTCGGTAAATTTCTTCGCCTGTCACATCTTGATGAGCTGCCACAAGTACTCAATATTCTCCGAGGCGATTTATCAATTGTTGGCCCGCGTCCAGAACAGGCTCATTATGTGGAACATCTCTCGCAGACGATTCCTTATTATCAGTCGCGTCACCTCGTGCGACCAGGCTTAACTGGATGGGCCCAAGTGAACTACCCCTATGGGGCAGATGAAATTGATGCCTTTGAGAAATTGCAATACGAATTCTGGTACTTGAAACACCAATCAATGTGGCTTGACCTCCGGATTATCGCGCGCACTTTCCGTCATGTCTTAGGGTTCAAGGGACGATGAACGCACCTGTCACAGTTATTCTTCCAACTCTTAATGAGGCAAGCCATATTGGTGACTGCCTTGAGAGTCTGAAGGAACAGGATTACGCAAACATCCTTGAAATTCTGGTTGTCGACGGAGGGTCACAAGATGGCACTCAGGACATCGTTTTGGCTGCAGGTGGAAATGTTCGTTTACTCAATAATCCACGTATGACAGCGGCTGCTGCCATGAATATTGGGATTCAAGAATGTTCAACGTCGATATTCATCAGAATGGACGCACATACTTTGTATGCAAATGACTACGTGTCACGAAGCGTTTCCACTTTTGAAGAGTCTGATGCAACGGTTGTCGGCGGACCAATGCGTCCAATTGGCACAAACCCTTTCGGCTGTGCCGTTTCAGCAGTGACAACCTCTCCGCTTGGTGTTGGACCTGGACGCTTCCACTACAGCGAAAAACTTGAAGAAGTAGAAACCGTTTATCTCGGAATTTTTGATCGAGAATTCGTCATCAAAGTTGGAGGGTATGACGAGAAGAATCTTCAGTGGGCCGCCGAAGACCAAGAGTTGAACTACCGGATTCGCAAAGCTGGCGGGAAAATCTTGCTTGATCCCCGAATCACTTCTACTTACTTTCCTCGCAACAATCCTCGAGCTCTCGCTAGGCAATATCACAACTACGGGATGTGCAAAGCTTCGACCCTGGCTAAGCACAAAATGCTGCCATATTGGCGACCCATGGTCCCCGCAATCATGGTCATGAGCACTCTGGTCTGGATCATCGGTGCAATATTTTTTGGACAGACACTTTTAGCCGCACTTCCCTTGTGCCTCTACGCAATAGCCGCGGCTGTTATCGGGCTTCAGATGGGCAAGAAGCAAGAATGCAAGCCACATCTCGTGGCTTACGCCTTGTCAATCTGCCATTGGTGTTACGGCTTCGGATTCTGGCGAGGCGTCTTTCGAATAGTTACTTTCAGAAAATTCGACACAAAACCTAAAAATGGACGTCGATAATTGAATTTGTCTATTCGCCCTCTGATATTTGATCGATACTTGTCTACTGCTCTGAAACATCGCTTCCGCCCGTTAGCAGATCAAATTGTCAAATTTTGTCAGTACAGTTTCATTGGGAACGAGTACGTGAGATTATCTGAGAAGCAACTGTGATCATCCAGCACGCAAATTCCTCTCGAGCTCTTGTAGTTTCAAAAATTCTTGCTTCGGCCAATTCTTTTGTTTGGCTAGCCGTCCTTGCCAAATACCTACCAAGTAACAGTTTAGGCACTGTCTTTAAATGCCTCTTTATCAGTCAAAGCTTAGCTTTCATCACAGACCAAGGATTGACCCAGACCCTGGTAAGGCAGCAATCAGCTGGTCTGAGCTTGGAAGACGATATCTCCCGGATAAATCAGTGTGTGAAAATTCGCGTAAAGCGAGCAGTTGTCTTACTTCCGGTTCTCGTTCTACTCCTTCTATTTCTGACCGAAGCGTCAACATATGCAATCCTCGCAGTAGCTATCTCCCACGTTGCAACTTTGATTTACTCAACGATTAATACTGGTCTACTTGGATCAAACCTTCGCCACGTTGAGACTATTTCGGAACCATCCTCTCGCTTATTTATCCTTTGCTTCGGCACTTTGACACTTTTCTTGTTTGATCAATTAAGAAATGCTCAGTTTGTTATTTTTGCTTATGCAGCCGCCGACACTTTCATGCTCATTTCTGTTCTCTACTTCTATGCAAGGATCAAATTTAGAGCAACAAAAGTGAGCCAAGTAAAATTCGAAGTTGAACAAAAATTCCGAATTCAATCAACCCTCGCTGGGGGCACATCAAGCACTGTAGGCATTGGGGAAACATGGGCCTTATCAATTCGCAGCAGCTCGTCCGATTTCGCGTTTTATGGATTAATCACTCGTTTCGTCGATATCAGTGGCCTGGTCGCGTCGTATGCCGGCTACTCTCACATTCCAATATTGGTCAAGGCAATACATGAAAGTTCTCTGTCACAATTGATCAGGCGAGTCCGAAGAATTATTCTGCTGAGCTTTATTCCGACCGCAGGATTGGTGTGCGTCGTCCTTGCTGCCCGTCTCGGCCGTATCAGTTTGCAAGGTTACGATGTGGTTGCTTCGTGGCTCCCCCTGTTGATATTGGTGCTTTCAACGCCTGCAGTAGTGATGTCTAAATATTTAATGCTGACAATCGGGACACTGGATCCTCGAGGTTTGATGTTTTTTAGTTTCTTCTCTGGCCTTATCGCTACCGTCGGCGTGCTTTGGGTTTACGAATTATCAGGATTATCGGCAATCTTTATTGTCCTAGCATTAGTAAATTTCCTCCGAGCATTTTGGCTCGGATTACTCACTAAGAGAATTCACTCTCGTCTAATAGTTGCGGAGGCTTCGACGTGATCTCGTCGTTGAATCTTCAATATCTACCTAATGAATCTTCAGTTTTATTGATTTTTTTCTCAGAGTCTTCAATTGTCGAGAAGCGCCTCATGGCATCAAGTAGGGAGTCAATAAGATGAGGGTCCAATTTTCCCACCACATTTTCTCAAGTCAGGAAGTTGGAGGAATTTCAAATTACTTCATTAATTTGGCTAATGCTTTGCCGTCTCGCGATGTCTCAATTGAAATGAAATTTCCGCTGACTATTACCCGTTCATTGCAAAATTTTGCTTCCTACGGTGGGACAGTTATTCCCCGACAAATTATCAAGCGGTCAATAACTTGGCGTTTGGTCCATGCGGGCAATGCATCGTCTGAACTCGGGGCCAGATTCTTGACGAGACGAACGGTTAAGCCCGACGTTTTTCATCGCACTTATTACTCCACAACAGGAAACTACCTGTCTATCCCAGAGGTAATCACTGTTCACGACATGATTCACGAGGACTTTCCTGAGTATTTTCAAAAGCCTATTTTCAAAAATAAGTTGGATTCGTTACGACTTGCTGCACAGATTATTTGCATTTCCGAATACACGCGCGACAGATTGCTTGACCTGACGGACATTGATTCATCAAAAATTGCAGTAATTCCACACGGAATTCAACATGGAAATCTATCAAGTGTTTTTGAACGGCCAACTGGTGGACGCCCGTATATCGCTTATGTTGGAACTAGATCTGGATACAAAAATTTTGAAGTCCTGGCGCTTGCTTTTTCAGAGCTCGTTCAGATTTACCGCGATTTGAATTTAATGTTGGTAGGTGGTGGGCCGATCAGTTCGGCTGAAAGTAATCTCTTTGATTCTCTAAAGATCACCCCGAATATTTCGAAAATTGATCACGCGGTTGATACGAGTGATTTGATCGGTAAGGCTCAATGCGTAGTCTCAACAAGCTTTGCTGAAGGATTTGGTCTTGTACCCTTAGAGTCTCTTGCGCAAGGCATCCCCTGTGTGGTCTCAGATATTGATGTTAATCGTGAGATTTGGGGGGATTCACTTCCAACGTTTCCTGCAAAGGATCACATCAAACTCGCAAAGTGCATTCAACAACTGCTGGAATCTGACGACCATTGGACCTCAGTTTCCAAAGAAGGGTTTGCGATCGCTCAGAATTTAAGCGCCCAGCGGATGGTCGATTCCACTCTTGACGTTTACAAACGAGCGGCTGCAAACAAATCTAGTTAGCGATTTCGATGAATCAGACGTTGAAAAGTTAGACCAGACAAGCCAAATAACTTCAGCGTCTTTCGGAGCGAGAGTTTCGCCTTACAACGTGTCAGCCGCACAAAGGCATACGACTTGTCCGCTACGCGTGACTCAAATGCTAAACCGGTCTCGGCCCTCGCTCGTGAATTTTCCCTAACTAATGCCCCACAGTTTGTGTCTGAAACACCACCGAGTGACACCACCGCTAGAGGGATAGAAGACAAGGTCACTTTCGAAATCTGTAAGAGACTCAAGAGAAGTTTGTGATCGGCAGATATTGAATATGTCTCGTCGAAAGCACCGGCTTGCCGAATTAATCCCGCTGTAGCCACAACTCCCTGATGGCAAACTAGGGCCTTCCCTCTCGCGACATTCTTTGCCGTTGCCCCTTCTACAGACGGGATGAATCCATTTGACTCTCCAAAAATACAAGGGTAAATCAAGAAGTCAACTCCATCATTTGAACTATCAGCTACAACTTGAGAAGCGCTTTCAGAATTGGCGAAACAATCTCCAGCATTCAAGAACAACACCAGTTCATCATCTCGGCATTCATCAAGACCATGATTCATTGCCGAATAAATACCCTTCGCGGATTGGAACCTGTAAATAGAACCGGCATCTCCAGATGACGCAGCAATTAGTTTTTTGTTTTCCTCACTTGAACTTCCGTCAACGACAACATGCCTAATAGTTTGATTTTGAACACGAATACTTTCTAAAGTTTTGGCAAATGCATCGCAATCGTCTTTCACGATTGTGACTACTACAAGAGTCAAAGTCCGTGTCATTTCGTTAAGCACTTTACTATTCGGGCATTCCAGAGATAAAAGCGGTTTTCAATAACTTTCATAATTCCTGTTGCTCGCCAACGTCTGTAAGGGGAGTTGACTGAACGTACCACCTGATTCACCTTAGATTTGAAATCAACCGCAATGGCTTGTGTTGCTTTTTGGGATTCCAAGTCACGCAAAATTTTGTCGCAAACAGTCGAATTAAATCGATCCCATGAGTAAGTTTTGACGAATGTGAAATTTTGGTTCTGACGTTGAACGAGTTCTTCGGTTGCAAGGGTTTGCAAATCATCCAGCAGTATTCCTGCTTCAGAAACTTTTCCGTATCTCAATGAATAGAAATGTGCAGGGTCGTCATACCCCGATTCTTTAGTGCAGATAGGAATCAATCCAAGACTCATTGCCTCCAACAAAACCGTCGGGTTCGCGTCAGATCTACCAGGTGATATCACAAAGTCAAAATGAGATAGAGACTCACGGCCACTTTCTGAGTTCAAGTCCAAGAACCCAACACATTCCGCATTTGACTTCACCCAACTTGAAGCACCGATCCAGCCGATTTCATTCTTAGATCGACGTGCAGCTAAATGCTCAAGGAAAGGCGTACCTTTCAATGCCAAAGATGAACCAATAAAGGCAAATTTTCGGTTTCCAGGAGAGTTAAAAACTTTCTCTAACGGAGCCCAATCTTCGCTGTTAATCGCCATGTCAAGATGAATAAACCTTGAGCGCAAATGAGAGTAACTCGACGTTGCTAACTTGCCGGCCCAAACCGGACCGCAGATTGCAAAAAATGCATCAGCTTGGCGAACATAAGGTTCAACAAAATACATCTGTTGTGGGTTTGTAGTAAATGGACAAATGATATACCGACGGGCCCATGATCCACCGAATGATTTTCGGAATACCGTCTTTCGTTCCGGGTGCGGATGTCCGATCAATACATCATTGGGCTCGGGTTCAATCGCATAATTTGCCGACCAGTCGTGGACTTCTACCGTGAAATCTTTCCGCAACGCTTGCGAGAGATTATTCCCGATAGACCAAGGCGAAGATTTCTTCTCCTCATTGGCTGGATAGACCAAATGTAGTGTTCCGCTGTTTTTCATTGTTCTTTCAGCACACTCAGTTGTTTCTTCTTATCGCAACTGCGTAATCGTGGTAGAGAATTGAGAAATTGGGGTTTGCTTCGACTAGTTGAAATGCTTTGGCGCCTTTACCCCTAATAGATGGAGAGCCTCCAAGTACTGCATCATTCATGCGGACACCAACCCGAAAGGCCGCACCGGGAGTTGGCGTGTCGTTAATCAAAATAATGCCGCCAACTCGCACCAGTTCCATTGCGATCTTGAACTCAGCTTCGCCATGTAGTTCAGCCGGTTCAGGATTTTCCCAGTCGACATCGTAAGAATCTAAATAGATAAGGTCAACTGATTCTTTGTTGTCGTAAAGACTTTGAAGAAACTCAACGCTATCCCCGATCGACAACTCAGTATTTTTGGATAACTTCCCACTGAGTCGCATAGACGGATCGGGTCGGAGATCTACCGATCTCACTCGACCTCCTGAGTTCCTCACGTACTCATCCCAAAGTCGAGTACTGTCTGCTCCCCATGCAGATGTTCCAGTTTCAACTATGTTAAGTGGCACTCCACTGAAATTTCTTAGAACATTTTCAAAAGCCTTTTTGTTTGGATGGCCCGGATTGCCTGATCGCAACAGATGAGCAGTTACCAACATCCGAGGCGAAGGGGGCACCCTTATAAGACCAAGGCCTCGAATAACGAACAAAAGTCCAATGCCTACCGGTTTTAGGAGCACCTTCACAATTGACTTAATTTTTGTCATTTATGGTCCTCAAATAACTGAAGCAGATAAACCGACACTATCAATGCGGAATCAGCATTTCTGTCTTAGCAAATCTCGTGAGGACACTGTTTGTCTTGCCACATAGCAAGTTCTCCAAAACCCGGTAAACATCAGATTTCGGAACAATAATTTCTAAGCCTTTGGGCGCTTGATTGCAAGTCCCATGGCTAACAGTTGCACTCGCTCAAACTACTTCGTGACCCTATTGGACATTGCCGAGATTAATTGAAGATGAATCAACAAGATTCAACCTGGCTCAACTTTGCCCCTAAAACAGTGGATAAGTAGGGTTTTGATACATGTATTTTTGGATTCGTAGTTCGGATCGGTATGGATAATTCCAATAGCAATAATCCTTTAACGCTTGATGCCTTAATCGTCTGTTACAACCGCCAATTAGAGGTTGAGTTAGCTGTTGAATCTTGCAATCTCGTTGGTATTCGTCGTGTCTATGTCCTTGACAACGCGAGCGACTTTCCCGTTGTGCTCCAAACTAAAGCATCGTTGATTCGCTCTCATGAAAACCTTGGCCCGTCAAATGGACGCAACACATTGGCGCGAGAATCCTCTGCAGATTTGTTGCTTTTCCTCGACGACGATGCTGAACTCTCTGCGAATATTGATATCCCTCATTTAATAAGAGGATTTGAACTTGATTCAAATCTCGCAATCATGGCTTCACTGGCCACTAGAGACGATGGACAAATTGCCAGACATGAGTTCCCTACAAGAAGAGTTCAAGAAATTGAGAGACCTAGAGACGTCGGCTACTTCGTCGGGTGCGGATTCATTATCAGAACTTCCGTCTTCAAAAGTCTCAATGGGTTTGATCAAACCTTTTTTTATGCACATGAAGAGACCGATCTATCTTTGAGAGTGGCTGCTGTGGGCGGTCGAATTACCTACAATCCTGCTTTGCAGGTCACCCACCGACCTAGCACCCGAGGGCGAAATTTGACAACGCGAAATTTCTCTCGACAGTTACGAAATCGTAAAGTACTAACTTGGCGCAATCTGCCACGGCCTATTTCTTATATTCATTTGTCAATTTGGTTTATCTATTATTCACTAAATACTTCACCGAGAAACTATTTGTCTTTGACAAAATCTCTCTTGTCTCCAATTACGAACGAAGAGAAAAAACTCGGACGGTGTCCTTTGCCTTTTCACAAAATACATCAACTTCAAAAAATCGGCTACCGAATATATTGGTAGCAACGATGATCATGAAACTTTAAAAAGTTGGGCAACCTCTAACAACTTGAATCTGAGTGTGCCAAGGTGTCTTTTGTCGCAAAATAACCCCTTAAAGGATGACATCCAGAAACTGAGACACGTGGCCGGCCACAATCAGAACAGATACTGGGCACTTTTCCAAGAAAACTCACACATTTCCATGTCGTTCAATCTCAAATTGTGAAATGCTTCATTTTCCCAAATGTCCAGTCATGGTCGTCGTGAAGATCTGATTCAGTTACGCTTTTGATGGCGAAAGATACTGTTTGCCTCCAGTAGGACTAGGGAGTTCTGAGTTGACCAAGAAACTTGCGATTATCGGAACTGGCTATGTCGGTCTGACGACCGGCGCATGCTTAGCCCATCTCGGACACCAGGTGGTGTGCGCAGATGTCGACCCCGAAAAGATCGCGAAGTTGCAAAGTGGAATCATCCCCATCGTCGAACTTGGCTTAGCCGAACTCGTCACAGAAGGAATGGCTTCGGGCAGGCTTTCTTTCGTCGTCGGCTCTGTAGAGGCTGCGAAATCCTGTGATATAGCTTTTCTGTGTGTGCCGACCCCGCAAGGCGAGGACGGGTCAGCAGACTTGAGCTATGTTCAACGCGCCGCCGAAGAAATTGCCGCAGTCCTTCCCTTTGAGGCAATTGTCGTCAATAAGTCGACTGTTCCCGTCGGTTCCACCAAGGTTGTCGAGCGGGCATTAAAGAGACCCGACGTGAAAGTCGTTTCAAACCCCGAGTTCTTACGAGAAGGCACTGCCGTCCAAGACTTCTTAAAGCCCGATCGTGTCGTTGTAGGTAGCGACGATCAGGCAGCAGCGATGAAAGTTGCGTCACTGTACGACGGTCTTTCAACGCGGATCATCATCACCGACCCTGCATCAGCTGAAACCATCAAGTATGCAGCCAACGCATTCTTAGCGACCAAGTTGTCATTCATAAATGCAGTAGCGGCTATCTGCGAAGGTGTCGGAGCCGACATTAACGATGTAGTAGTCGGTATGGGTAGTGACAAGCGCATTGGCGAAAACTTCTTGCGGCCAGGGCCAGGCTGGGGTGGCAGTTGTTTCCCAAAGGACTCACGAGCACTCATCAAGATCGCCGAAGATGCCGACTATTCGTTTGATCTATTGAAGGGTGTTATCACTGTCAACGACCAACAATTTGAACGAGTCGTTCAAAAAGTCGTTCAGGCGGCAAGTGGTGATCCGACCGAGAAGACCATTGCTGTGTGGGGTTTAACTTTCAAAGCCGGCACCGACGACTTGCGCGATTCACCGTCAATAGAAATCATCAAGCGTTTGCTCGCAATCGGATTTAACGTGCAGGCTTTTGATCCCACCGTCGAGACAAGCAAGCCCGGAATACCCGACAACTTGAATCTTTCACTTTCGCCAATTGAAGTAACAGTTGGCGCCGATGTATTGCTCATCCTCACTGAATGGGACGATTTCAAATGGATCTCACCCACAACGGTTGCTACCACGATGAACGGTAAGCAAATCATTGACGCCCGAAATCTGCTTGATCGCAAAGACTGGGAACGAGTCGGGTTTACCTACCAAGGCATTGGCCGCTAAATATGCGCGTTTTACTTGCTGGTGGAGCAGGCTTTATTGGTTCTCACATCGCTGATGCATTGCTCGCCCGTGGTGATGAAGTCGTTGCGATTGACAACTTCGCAACTGGTCGCCCTGAAAATGTGACGCACCTCAGTGGCAACAACAAGTTCACCCTCATTGAACACGACATCACACTCCCCTGGCCAACACACCAAGCACTATCAGCAACATTTGACGCAGTACTTGATTACGCAAGTCCGGCATCGCCAAACGACTTTGCAACGATGCCCCTTGAGATTCTCGCTGTTGGCAGCACAGGCACACGCAACTTGCTCGATCGCGCCAAGGCCGACAGCGCCGTTTTCTTCTTAACCTCCACCAGCGAGGTCTACGGCGACCCTCTCGTGCACCCACAACCCGAAACGTATTGGGGCAACGTGTCGTCCATCGGGCCGCGTAGCTGTTACGACGAAGCGAAACGTTTTAGTGAAGCCCTCACGATGGCGTATCACCGGGTACATGGTGTCGACGTGCGAATCGTGCGCATTTTCAATACTTACGGTGAACGTATGCGACCTAACGATGGCCGTGTTGTAAACACATTTGTCGTTCAGGCATTGCGAGGTGAACCACTGACATTGCACGGCGATGGTTCGCAAACTCGATCGTTCTGCCACGTCAATGACGAGGTTCGAGGGCTCATGGCATTACTTGATAGCGATTACAACCTGCCGGTAAATGTGGGCAATCCTGACGAATTCACCATGCGCGAACTTGCCGAGCTCGTCATTGAACTCACCGGTTCAAAGAGCGAAATCATCTCCGTTCCGTTACCCCCCGAACGCGATGGCGACCCTTTGCAACGTAAACCCGACATCACGTTGGCGAAGAATCTCCTTAGCTGGGAACCAACGATCTCACTACGCGACGGGCTGCAACGCATGATTGATCACTTTGTTTCGGTGGAAGGTATCTCGTGACCATTTTGGTAACTGGTGGAGCCGGTTACATCGGTTCGCATACATTGCGTTTGTTACGAGCCCAACACCGTGATGTAGTTGTTCTTGATTCGCTTGTTCGTGGAACCAACAAGAACCTTCTTGGTGCCACTCTTGAACTTGCCGACATCTGTGATAGTTCAGCCGTTGAAGCTATTTGTCGTAAGCACAATGTTGACAGCGTGATCCATTTTGCCGCCTATAAGAGCGCTGGTGAGTCAATGACTCATCCTCATCTCTATTGGCGCAACAACGTTGAAGGAACAGTCGGCCTTGTTGAAGGCATGTTGGCCGCAAACGTGAAGCAAATTGTCTTTTCTTCGTCGGCAGCCGTATACGGAAACCCTGATCAATTGCCCATCACCGAAGCTGCCGCAATCAAACCCGAAAACGTGTACGCCGAAACAAAAGCGATGATGGAACGCATCATCAGTTGGTATGGCGTCACACATGGTTTGCGTTGGGTCAGCTTGCGATACTTCAATGCTGCCGGTGCCAGCAGCGACGCAGTGCTTGGCGAAAATTGGGATATCACCACCAACCTCATTCCGTTAGTGATGAAAGCCGCGCTTGGCGCAAGTGGGCCAATCAAGGTATTGGGAAATGACTACCCAACCCCGGACGGCACAGGCGTTCGTGATTACATCCATGTCGAAGACCTGGCTGACGCCCACGCCAAAGCTATTGATTACTTGAATGATGGCAAGCCAAATCTGACAGTCAACTTAGGCACCGGTGTCGGTACTTCAGTTCTGCAGATTCTCGCAGCAACCGAAAAAGCTTCAGGCAAACCAGTGCCTCACGAGTTCGCGCCACGCCGACTCGGTGATCCGGCAATTGTCTACGCCGACGCGTCCCTTGCGCATCAGGCGCTTGATTGGACAGCAACTCGCTCATACGAAGACATCATCAACAGCGCGTACGTATGGCATTCCAAAGCCAGCCATTAATCATCTTTGTCGTCTAAATCTTTGATCTTCAAACTTGAAAAGAATATGCCCAAGGCGCGACTATCGCTTGGAATCGTGGCTGTCGACGGAATGCGGAATCTGACTTCATTTGTTGGCGAGACACCATTGAATAGCACGACAACTTTCTCCACTTGATGCTCATCCGTGACAAAAGAGAAGACCTTCGTTCGATCTCCTATCCGCACTTCAATATCTTTCCCAGTGTTATTTGAGTAAGGGAAACCATTCAATTCCAGAGCAAAAGTCTTAGGAAACGTATGCGAGAACTTCAGCACAACAAAATTTGAATCGCTCCAACGGCCACCCGATTCGGCCCAAGATAACCCGCTGGATTCAACAAGGTAGGCAGGGAGTTCTTCACGACTAAAATCAATTTCCCTGAATAGTGTTGACCCCTCTAGAGCACGGTTCTCATATTTTTCAATATCAAGGGCAAACTCCGACTGAGTGTCCAGGGCAGCAAGTAGCCCCCCGTTTCTGAAGATGCGAAGAAGTGTTCGCACCTTGGGGAGTCTTCTCCTCGCCCGAATAATCGTCTCAGCCTCAACGGGCACAATCTTGATATTTCGTATACAAATACCAACCCGACGATTGTCATTCGGAAGTGTGCACGGCTTAGGAATCAAAATTTCAATGTCAGAAAATTTCTGACTAGCTTGCACCAAAATCGTTTTCTTCTCTGGACCAAGCTGACCATCTCCAAGAGAAAAACAGTGACTCTTTCGGCCAACTCGCAGGATCAAGGTCTCACCAGCATTGCTGCTATGCGCAAATCCTTCTAATTGCAATTCAAAAAACTCTGGAAGAGCATGTGCCAACTCCAAAGTGATTCTCTTGCCATTGCTCCACCGACCAGAAGGTTCTGCGTACGACAATCCAGAAAAATCCCTGACGAATGACGGAACCTCATCACTCGTAAAATCAATCCCCGCACAAAGAGTGGAGTTATCTACTTCGTCCACCTTCTGAAAATCCGGCGCCCATTTAGGTTGATCTGCTGGAATTCTGTATCTTGAAACTCGCCCGCGTAAAAAAGGCATCAGGAGTATTCGCTTTGCCTCTATCCAGAAACTTTGTGGCCTAGAAGATTCAGAACCAAGTTTTGTTCGGCTTAGCTCGTCCCGAAAGAGTTGCAAACTGTATTCCTCGGTGAATCTGGCGCCGATTGGTTTTTGATCAGCCACAATTGAAGCAGAGAAATCATCGTCATTCTCCAAAATCTCAGAAATCATCCGCTTTGCCTCTGCGGCGTTTTGGCATTTTCCTAATTTGACTTCGGGTGCAACACGACTCAAAAGAGAGCCTTCATAGAACACAATCGGCAAACCGATCACCGACGCTTCTATCGGCGAGTAATGAACATGTCGAGGATTCTTCGACGGGTAATACATGACAGCCGAATTTTGATATTCCGAATAAAGCTCGCTATCGGTGATATATCCCAAAACATTTGGATCATCAATCTTGACGTCCTGAACCCCGAAGATCACATGTGGAATGTCTCCAATGAATTCCTTGAACTCATCGTAAATCTCTTTGTAGAAAGAATTACTGGCTATCTGAGGGCATACAAACAGCACCTTTTTTGAAGTGCGCTTCTGCGTTCCTTCTAAGTCCCAATATCGCTTTGGCAGTCCGAGTGGCAACGTCAACGCTCGATCTGCGAGAACTGCCGGCTCGTTTTCGGCTAATTCAAAGTATCCCTGCGCAAACCAGAATTTTCCGCCTGCACTTGAGATCTCTTTCATAATTCGCAGACCATAGAGATCTGTCAGGAAATTTTCATAGCGCCTGTTTCTTTCAAGGCCATAAGCTCTGAAGAAAATTTCGCCTTCAAATTTACGAAGAACCTCACCAAAAGTTTCTCCGTAAGGAATTACGAACACCGCATCAAAGTAGCGATTCATTAAGCGCACAATGCTGGGTCTTAATTTGGATTCAAAAAAGTCGACTTTATTCAATTTACGCAACACAGATTTCGGCAAAGACAAGGTGTCATCAAAATCAAAGGTGACACCGCCGCTCCGAAATCGTCGTGAATCGGGCACAATTTTTGGGATGAAAATCTCGTAACCCAACGTTGAAATAATCCGAGCTTCGCTTTCAAGCAGCGTCTTATGATTCACCATCCAAAGAATTCTTTTTGGTGCTTTGGGATTCAAATCTTCGCTCCTTGAAATTTCCACAGAACGACTTAAGCAAACCGTAGAGTAACCTTCAACCGAAGTTTAGTTGTCAAGTAACCTTCGTTCTTTAATCTTGAGTGCCATTAACCGAGCAATCTTTCACATACCGGGAGAAACCCTTGAATGCGCAATTTGAAAATCATGTGCTTGTCCTCGGGGCTGGTGGTCACGCCAAAGTGATTTCAGAGATCCTCGAAGATAGCGGCATGCAAATCGCCGGATTTGTCACTCTTGATGGTTCCGATCAACTCTTCTGTGGCCACATCGTTCACTCTGAAGATCAACTTGCGAGTCTTTTTGAGAGCGGAATTCAGAAGATTTTCCCCGCCATAGGAGATAACCAACTTCGCAGCAACTTGGCCAACAAGGTCACGGCAATGGGCTTCACTATTGTGAATGCACTTGATCCACATTCCCGTATTTCCCGTAGTGCAAAATTGGGAATCGGTATTGCCGTTATGCCTGGCGCTTGTGTCAATGCAGACTCAACAATTTCTGATTTCGCAATCGTCAATACAAACGCTTCAATTGACCATGATTGTTCAATCGGAACAGCAACTCATATCGCCCCAGGGGCAACACTCTCAGGCAACGTCAAAGTCGGAAGCTTTACGTTAATCGGCACTGGTTCGTCGGTACGGGACAACATGACGATCGGCAGCAACACAATAGTTGGCGTTGGCAGCGCAGTCGTTTGCGATATTCCAAATGATGTCATTGCCGTCGGGACGCCAGCCCGCTTCTCGAAGAAGTAATACCCCAGTCGGGATCGGCATTGCTCAATAACAATGCGTGATGGCGCAAATTATTTTGAATTCACAACTAATTCAGTAAAGGTTTTTGACACAAATTCAATATCAGATTGAGTCAAGTCACCATGAGTGGGAAGACTGATTCCGTTGTACGAAAGCCTTTCGGCAACTGGAAAACTTAGGGTCTGGTCGAAAAAAGGTGGCATATGGTGCATCGGATAGAACACCGGGCGAGTTTCTATTCCTTTTTTAGATAGTTCATCAATCAATTCATCACGCTTGATTGAAACTTCCGGGCCTAACACAACAGTAAAGAGCCATTTGACGTTCACGTATCCCTCCCTCGTCGTCGGGAGTTGAACTAACTCGCCTATAGGACCCAATAGATGTTCGTACTCAGCGGCGACTCTTCTGCGATCATCAAGATGCGTCTCGATATTCTCCAACTGTGCAAGCCCGATAGCCGCTGCGACATTTGTGAGCCGGTAGTTGTAACCAGTTGTTGAAAACCAGTAGCGACGATCAGGATCCTGTCCTTGTCCCTTAAGTAGCCGCACCTTCTGATCAATCTCCGAACTGTTGGTGGTGATCATCCCGCCTTCGCCCGTAGTGATGATTTTGTTGCCATAAAAACTGAAAGTTGCAACATCGCCGAGTGAGCCAACGATCGCGTTACCAATAGAACTACCGTGAGCCTCAGCTGCATCTTCAACGATCCTGATGTTGAGAGGATCACAGATCAATTTGAGTGAGTAGATATCTGCCGGATGTCCATAAAGATGCACGGCGATAATCGCTTTTGTCTTTGGAGAAATCGCCAACTTAACTTTCGCAGGATCCAAATTCATTGTGTCATTGTCACTATCAACGAATATCGGGGTCGCACCGCAATATCGGACCGCATTTGCTGTGGCTATATAGGTCAGTGTCGGGACAATCACTTCGTCTCCTGGGCCAACACCAATCGCCAAAAGAGCTAAATGTAAGGCGACTGTCCCATTGCTGCAAGATGCCGCAAATTGAGTTCCGGCGAATTCCGCAAAGCGCTTCTCAAAACGTTCGACGTAGTCGCCAACAGAAGATATCCATCCACTTTCAAGACAGTCCAAAACGTACTTGGTTTCATTGCCAATCAAACGTGGTTGGGCGACCCTAATTAAACTTTCCACGACCCAAATTTATCTCTTTTTGAATAGAAAAACCCGTTTTGTGACAGGCGGGTAGGCCGCAACCGAGAATTCAAATGACTCCACTAACTCGTATTCGTTTGAAATTCTTGAGAAAGGCCGACGCCTGAAATCAATACCGCGGCATTCTCCAGTTTCAATATCTCGATTATTCCTAGGTTTCCGTTCTCGACCAACTCGGTAGAAAGGAGACTTTTTCTCACGCAGTTTTTGTAGCCGGGTACGAAGTTGAAGTGCCCGCCGCATCAAATCTAATCTTGACGCAGAACCTTCAAAGTCATTACAAAAAATGAGATATTTCTGATTACTGATGTTTCCAAGGAACCTTTGTACATCGTCATTTCTCAAATGCTGAAGGACGTCCTTGGACATCAACAAATCTGCTTCGGGCAGATCGCTGAAACAGAAATCCGCCTGCTGAAATCTTCTATTCGCATTTCCAAAAGACGCTGAGACTTTCTCTGACAGACCGTCTGCGACGTCAAATCCCAAGTAATCAATCCCTTCGAACCTGAAGTCTCGCCACATTGCCCAATCGCCATGACCACAATCAAGAACTGACTTGATCTCAAACTTTTTGATGACGTTTTGAACAAACTCCACATAAGGCGCCGCTAGTTCTGGGACAGATCCTTCGCCAGAAAGTGGTTTTGCGTACGAGCCATCGCCCCACCTTTGACTCTGGTAGATACCAGAAAAAACATTTTTATTGCTCATTTCTTGGGCACTGCCTTTTCATACAAGAAGCTCAAGAAACTCTAAGAACTTTCTTTCAAAAGTATTTCTTGAACAAATCTCGGACATCGTCTCTTTCGCCGAATGACTCATCTGCTTGTATCTCTTGTCTTCATATGCGACAACCTCAAAACCTTGAACGAATGAGTCCCGCAATGATTCCCATCTAATTGGATAGTTCATGCAGCGAAAGCGTAAATGAGGATCATTCGGCCACGGAACCCAACTCCAAGAATGATCCACTACGAAAGAGTTTTCATCATTTATGTAATCACTCATTGCAGTATGGCGAGGGCTAATCGCGGGAACACCGGCACTCATGAATTCAATCAAAGGCAAACATTGTCCTTCGCCACAAGATGTATTGACCACGAAATTAGATCCCTTGATCAACTGCTGATAGTTGCTATCACTCAAAAATCCACAAATGACAACGACTCGGCAATTGATGTCACCTAGTTGCTTAACGAAATCGCAAACTAGGCCCAACGCCTTTTCTTGATCTTTGTGGATCAGCTTGAGAATCAGTGCTGCTTTTGAATTCTCGCGATGTGCCCACACGAATGCAGTCACTGCTTCTTCCCAACGCTTTCGACCATCAACAGGGTTGAAGACATAGGTAAACGTGACTTCATGAAATGAAATCGTCTTTGAATTTGATTGCGTTGCCGAGTCCCACACCAAACCTTCACAATCAATGGTCCATTGGGTGGGCTTTTTCTCACTTGCCAGGTGTGCAAACTCGTCATAGAGGGGCGAATAGAGCGCAATCTTAGGCACTGACACATCGGCCGCCTCTAATGCTTCAATCGTAAAACTTGAATGCGTGATGGCCCCTCGAGACGATTGCAAAACGTGTTGCCAATCCCACAGGTCATTGTCATTGAGTTTTTCATTTGGAATCGTGCTGTATTCCCAGGCAAACACTGGAATAGCCGAAGCCAGATGATCTCTAGGCACTTCATGTGGTGGTGCAAAAACCAACAGATAATCGCTTGAATCTAATTGTTCAGGCAATTCTGAGGCATCAGAAACTTCAATCACCTCTCCGAAGGTCTGCAAAGTTTGTTGAAAGTAATTTTCGACAAACTTGTAGCTGTAATCCGGCATCCCAAGTTCATTTCGAATATCTACGTTGTTATGCCGACAATATAAATAGAACCTTCGATTATCAGACATGATGCACATCCACAAAAATATTTTTTAACTGTTGGTTGAAAAGACTGTTCCCCACCGACCGAACACCAACGTGAGTTCTTTGGCCGATCAACTGGTCAGCCTTCTTGAAAGACAGACACAGCGAGGAATTGTCATACAGAAATCCCAAGGCGACCGGCGATTTAGTACCACTAATTAATTGAGCTGGTTGAGCCAATAGTTCAACAACTACAGATGGCTGAATGCCATCAGATTCAGTCGTCAACCCGGATGAAGGGCCAATGGTCAAAGTCGTGTTTGCCAACACGACACCTGCCATTTCGAAATCCAGCCCGTCTTCTCGGAGTACAAGACTCACATTTGGATGCGTGCACAGTTCTTTAAACTCGTTATCCAAACAATCAAGAAAAGAGAAGTGAATATTCACTTTCTTTGAAGATAAGCGGTCAATGAACTGACTTACTGGCAACAGGAATGTAGTGATCCAACTGCTTGGACAAACCACAACCAAATGTGTGTCGTGCCGTGATTCGTATACCAAGGCAAAGCTTTTGATGATTTCGATCCATTGATTGGCTATGAGATCTGACGGGCGCACAACCAAGACAAATACATTTCCCTGCATTTCTAAGTTGGCTTTTGCGGGACTCTTATTTGAGACAATCTCCCCCGATGCCTCTTGAGTGAGATTCGCTCCCACAATTGGTTGGTTACCGCCAATTTTCCGTCGAACTTTGCCAAGAATGCCGAGAGGTCTACCCACACGCATGCCAACTATGCCGACTCCCAATCCACGGCCGTCGCTCAATTGATCAATTTCGTAATCTTCAAAGCACAGAGAGTTTGTGGGTTCGATGACATCAAACTCAAGAAGAAACTCTTTTGGCGACGAATGCAGTTGAACTCGTCTTGTTTCATTTCCTAAACGAATGGTGATTTGTCGTCCAACATTGGCGCCCGAACCAAGAAGAGAAACAGCGACTATCTGCTTGCCCGTCACTGCTGATGAAAGCAAAATCCTTGCGTTGAGTGAACGGGCCCATGCTCCCCAAGCCTCCGCTGGGTGAAAGCCGAAAAGGTCAACAGACTTACCTTCTGCACTATCTACATTCCATTCAAAGGATTGAAGGCCGATGTCGGCTAATCGGTTGATCTGTATGAATTCAATTCCAAAGCCCAAACCCCGAGGGTCTATCGATTGATCAATTTCAAAACCTTGGAAAAAGACTCGATCCGTCGCGAAAGCGACGTTGAATTCGAAGCAATACTCTCGAATATCAGATTCAAGAAGAACAGGGAAGTTATTTTCGCCTATTCGGATGTTGATAATTCGGCCGATATTTTCGCCGCAACCCGCAAGATTAATGAGCAACCGAATTCTTCCTGAAACTTCAACTGGCAAGAGCACAAAAGCTTCTTTAGTTTTCGCCCATGAACCCCATTTGTCACCGAGATGAAATCCAATGAGTGACAATTGCTTGGTGTCATTTTTTGAAGCCGACCAACTCAACTTAGACCCGGTCCATTGAGTCGATCGAACCAACGAGATTGAAGAGACTCCGACGCCTAGTCCACGTTGATCAGTTTCAGAGTCAAGTTCGTATCCTTCAAAGTGAATTTGATTAGTCGGAATGTTTGGATGAAATTCAAAGTGCATGGCTTCAAGAAACGAAGTCAAAACCACATGACGTTCTTCGTCACCAAATCGGATTGTGATTTCGCGACCGACATTTTGTCCCGAACCTTGCAACTCAATAATCACGTGTATTGGGCCAGTGACAAAAACTGGCAGCAGAACCGAAGCACTTTTGAGTTGGGCCCACGCGCCCCATAAATCGGAAGGGTAAAAACCAATAGCCCAAACTCCACTCTGAGCAGGATCACCAAGCGACCAATGTCGTAAAGGAAGGTCTAATTCTCTCTGGACAAAACGTTCAATGACATTGGCAGGGGGTTCGTAGACACTGTTCCAGATTCCATCCGTTGTGCTCATGAACATGTCAGTTCCACAAACGATTATTGGAGAATGAGAAGTTGTAGGTTCGCCCGAGAGTATTTCGCTGATGTTGATACTCGGCACTGCCGGCACAAGAACATGCACCTGAGTTTGTGAGCCAATGATGGCTCGAACTTTCTTCTCAACAAGCACTGACGGCACGAGGACATCATCAACTGCTGCCAAAACCTTCGGCCACACCTCAAACGGCATTAAATATCCGGCTTCGGCAGAGTAGGTATCAAACATGCGAGGAATTGCGGCAAGCTTCCGACCCTGGATGTCAAGCGGAATCTGATGAGGAAAACAGATGCAGAGCAGCGAAATTGGTTCATTTTCTATGACACATGAGTTGGCTCGCTCAACCAATTCGTCATGGGAATCAACGACCTCAAAGGGAATCTCTAGCCGCTCAAGACCTAGCAGTAGCCATCTCCCAAATCGCGAGAAGTCTTCAAACAACAGTTGCAGCGCGAGAGGCCAAGACGAGTCAACCGAAGGTTTATAAACAATCAATTTCACTGATGTCCCCTAGAACCTAGAAATAATCAACTCATCCCCTGATTCTTAACAGTATTCTGGAGAGTGTCCTGTATCGGGGATTGGGATTTCTATTGTTCGGGGCTTTGCTTAAACGGCGAATGTCAACCAGTGAAGATTGGACAAAATGGCTCTTTTTCGCAGAAAACGATCTGATGACGCAGATCTGCCATTCACTGGGTTGCAGACTGAATCAGCCATCGGAACTACCCCAGAACTAGTTGATTTAGGACTATCACATCTCAACGAAATCCAGCGTGTCGGTTTGAGAGACGACGTATTGGCCGGCTTTTATCGAAATGACACGCAAGAAGTATTTCCCGGTGTTCATCTGGGGGCCGAAGACGTTCTCGTTGATGTCGGTTGCGGATCAGGTGGAGTTCTTGAGTTCTGTCAACGTTACGCGGGCAAAATCTTCGCACTAGACATTGATGCCGAAGCACTTTCAGTCGTTCGCTCGCGGACCCTATTCGCCGACGCAGAAAACATCTCATTCGTCAGCGCTTCGGCCGAACAACTCCCAATCACAACGGGTACAGCCACCAAGGTTCTCTGTCTTGAAGTTTTGGAGCATGTCGACGATCCCGAACTTGTCGTCGCTGAGTTGTTCCGAATAGGCCGACCCGGATGTATCTATTTGATTTCTGTCCCTGGGCAGTTCTCTGAATCAATGATGCAGAAGGTTGCGCCTCGTGAAATGTTTGAGAAGCCTCATCACATCCGAATCTTTTCGCAAACAGAGTTTTCATCCTTGGTCGAACGATCAGGCCTCACAATTTTGACCGAAGGTGGTTCAGGAGCATTCTCAACTCTCTTTGTCGCCATGTATTGGCAAAAGTTCGGAACTCAGCCTGGCCAATCGTTTGAAGCTGTGAACCCCGAAATATCGCATCACGATCCTTTGCTTCAAGATTGGGCCAAAGCATGGAACTACCTCTTGGATTTACCAAACGGCGAAGCCATTAAAGCCATGTTCGACACGTTGGTTCCTAAATCGCAAATCATTGTGGCAATCAAACCTGATCTGTCAGCGGTGTAGTCACTGTTTTCAACCATCAATTCCAAGTCTTGGGGAACAAATGGAAATGAGTCAGAAATCCAACATTGAAAGTCAGCGCTGGCTCGGGGTTGAAGGCCTGCGCGGACTCTGCATCATCGCAGTATTGACTTACCACTATTGGGTGAAACAAGTACCTGGTGGGTTTTTGGGCGTATCCGTCTTCTTCACGATTTCGGGATTTGTCATTACCAACGGCTTGATTCGACTTTCCGAAAAGTCATCGCATATTGACGTCTACAGCTTTCTGGTTCGACGTTTTCGCCGTTTGTGGCCAGCCGCAACATTGGTTCTCGCCTTAACGCTTCTGTATTCGCTCATTGCTGGTTGGGCTAGCCGCACTATGGCAAGCGACAGCTTTGCTGCATTTTTCCAGTACTACAACTGGCGAGTGATAACAACTGGCACCGTTTATGGACAAAGTTTGCCATCGATTTTTGGGCATTTTTGGTCGCTGTCAATTGAGGTGCAGTTCTATGTGATTGCTCCATTGATTTTTCTGATTTCACGCGGCCGAAAAATGATTCAGATATCTCTCTTTGCCTTGATCCTTGTCGTTGCCATTGTCGTTACAACAACCTCGACCAGTTTGACTTTTGTTTACTCGTCAACCATCACCAGATCGGCCGAAATTTCTGTAGGTTGCCTGCTCGCATTTGCAATCAAACCCATCAAGCGCCTAACAAGCAAACCCATTCTTGATCATCTGGCGAGTTTGTTGGCATTTTTAGCCTTTGCCGTGTTGACAACACTCACTTTGAGATCCAGCATGCAAACATCGGCGTACGCGCATGGTGGTCTGGTACTTATTTCAGTTCTTTCAGCCCTTCTGATCATCGGGGCTTCTTTTGGAAAGGTTGCATCTGCAGTCTTTTCCTTTCAACCATTAACTTGGCTTGGCCGCATTTCGTACAGTCTGTATCTCGTTCATTTCCCGATCCGAATTATCTTGATCTGGAGTGGCATCTGGCCAGAGATGCAAACATGGCTATCGGTTGCAGTTTCAGTAATCGTCGCAAGTCTTATCTTCAGGTTTATTGAACGCCCATTTCGAGAATCACGATACTTACCCAACACTAAATTGATTCTGGCGACAGCATTGGTTCTGCTCTTTGCAATCACTCAGATAATGGTGCGAATGAATCCGCCGATTGATGAGAAAAGTTTTGAGACACTGCAGAATGAATTGCAGATTCTCACAGATGCCATTGACAGTCCGGTTGATGGAGATATTCCACGAGTAGCAATTTTTGGGGATTCAATGGCTGTGTCACTGGTGGACGGACTCCGACAAGTTGAATCAAGCTTTAAGTTTGTCGGTGGCTACGTAAAGCTTGGTTGCCCAATCGGCAACGGTGGTGTCCGACGAGGGTTTGCGGCAACTGGCGATGACCCGAATGAAGTCGTGTGGCCCGTTGAACCAGAATGCAAAACGCAACATTGGATAGAAAAGACTCAATGGCTTGCGCCAATCGATATCGGAATCATTCTGATAGGAAACTGGGATCTCGTTGGACGTCAGATAGATGCGCTCGGTCCTGATTGGCACACAATCCTTGATCCGGAATACCAGAAATGGCTCTATAGCGAAATGGAATTTGCTGTTGATGGCATTCATAATGCCGGGGTGAAACGAGTGATGTGGCTCACGCTCCCAGCAAATGTCGGAAATGAGCCAAGCCGAAGATTGATGGTTTTTAACGAGCTTGCAAAAAGACTTGCCTCAACTCGCGACTGGATAACGATTATCGACTACGCGACATATATTCGAGCACATAACGAATGGAGACCTGACGGTATTCATGTGAGCCAAGACGTGTCTTTGCTCTTTGTTGAAACGTGGCTCGCAGATCAGATCAACGAACTATCACTTACCGTTTCTAGCTAATTCATTCCTCGTCTAGACGCTGACGATCTAACCAGCCAAACAGCACAGCCATCGCTCTCGGGTCATGGCGCATGCGATGCCCCGCACCTTCAAGCACTCTCATTTCAGCCGCGCCATGTGCTTCTGCTAACTGACGAGTGTCAGTCGCTGGAACACTTTCATCGTCGTCACCGTGCAACAGCAACAACGGGCGTGGAGCAAAGCGTTGTGCCGCTGGCACTGGTCTGAATCGACGCAATTCGCGCGTCCATTCATCGAAGTCTTTCGGGAACTGCGGAGTCTGCACCGAACCAACTGATCGACAGTGATCTAAGAACTTTCGTGGTTGCGCCGCCCAGTCATCAAAGTCGGCACGTGGCCCGAGCAAGGCACAACCCTTAATGCGCGGGTCATCTGCACCGACACACATTGCTAATGAACCACCTGTATTTGAACCAATTAACCACAAGCCCGTCGGATTCGTTTCTGAAATCATGTGATCAATTGCAGCGCGCAGATCGTCAACCCAGCCCTGTAACGAAAAATCACCAGGACTTTCACCACAACCGCGGAATGTAAAGCACATCGCCGCAAATCCCAATTCATTTGCGAGACGATCCATCAGTTCGGGGAAGCTGCTCGCCGAGTGGCGCGCATCAATAGGCCCAAACGGAAACGAGTGCAACATGATGACACCCGGGGCACCTTCGGTTTTGCCGGCGGGTTGAACCAAGTAGCGCGGCAGGCTTAACGAGCCCGACTCAATGGTGCCGTTGCTCAGCATCGGCTCATCTCCTACTTAGGCTCGGGGCTTGCGGTGGCGGCGCGTCATACCTGGCGCAGCCAACGTGTATCCACGATTTCGCGCTTCAACCAAAGTGTCTGGGCCAAAACACAAGCCGGTTTCAGCAGCCACGATTTCGTCAATGACCGATGAGTCTTCCCAGTTATCGACGTCGTACACCAACTGCGTCCGCTTGTCTCCAAGAAAGCGGGTGTGCTCAAACTTTGTAGGGCGTTCCATGACTTCTTACGGTACTAGGTTGTTATTGAAGATTCCCTTTTTAGGAGGACGACGTGGCGGCAACTGTCGACAAAATTGACTTTTTCTTCGACCCGATGTGCCCTTGGGCGTACCAAACATCACTTTGGATTCGTGAAGTTCGCCGACTCACCGGCCTCGAAATCAATTGGCGTTTCTTCAGCCTTGAAGAAGTCAATCGTCCCGAAGGTAAACCCCACCCATGGGAGCGCCCCCTCGCCTACGGCTGGAGCCCATTACGCGTTGCTGCTCGCCTGCGACGTCGCGACATGGCTCTGTGCGACGCCTGGTATGCAGCATGCGGCAAAGCCCTTCACACCGATGGTCGCAAGCCCCACGACCCAGCCGTAGCCAAAGAATTGCTTGAATCTATTGGTGCTTCGGCCGACGACTGGGACCTCGCCCTGGCCGACGATTCAACCCACGACGACGTCAAGGCCGACCACTTCTATGTCATCAACGAACTCGCCGGTTTTGGCGTGCCGATTGTGCTGTTTCCCGCTGAAGGTTCACGATCGGAGAAAGCAGTTTTTGGACCTGTCGTTGTTCCTGCACCCATGGGCGATCAAGCCCTCGCGCTGTGGGATCTCACCGTTGCCTACACCCGCGTCGATGGGCTATACGAAATCAAGACCCCAAAGACCCCGGCCGATTTAGAGTTCATCGGCAAAGCCTTCACGCCATATCTACAAGCTCGCGATTGGCAAAGCATTCAGAATCCAGCCCCGTAAAAAGGAAATCTCATGATCCCTCACGACACCATCGACAAACTCGCTCTGTGTTTTGCTTCGTTATCCGAACTCGGCGCGCAACTGACCGAAGCACAATGGAAACTTCAGAGCGACTGCCCAGGTTGGACGGTGCAAGACAACTTGTCGCACATCGTTGCGTACGAAAGTGCCGAAAGTGGTGGTGCCCGCACCTCACATCAAGCACCCAAGTTCGACTATGTGCGCAATCCAATCGGCGAAGCCAACGAGAACGAAATCGACAGTCGTCGTTCTTTGACTGGCGCACAAGTCTTAAGTGAGTGGAATGAAGTTGCGGCGCGACGTTTAAATCTTCTACGCACTGCTGATGAGTCGTACTTCGCCAAAGAAGTCATGACCCCAACTGGTCCTGGCACCACTGCCGACTTCTTACATATACGTGTGCTTGATTGTTGGGTTCACGAACAAGACATGCGTCGAGCGGTGGGTATTCCGGGCCATCTTTCTGGCCCGGCAGCCGAGCACACCATTGATCGGCTGATTCGCACGGTTCCGATTGTGGTTGGCAAGCGAGCCGCAACGCCCGATGGCCAGAGTGTGGTGATTGACATCACTGGTGGAGTTCCACGCCACATCGTGTGCACCATTGTTGATGGACGTGCCGCGCTAGTGAAGGAAGAGCCCGAGGCTCCACTGTCTCGGATCACGCTAGATACCGGAACCTTTTTGGCTCTTGCGACTGGCCGCCAGACCGATCAACAACTCGCAGACAAGATCGCTTACAGCGGCGATGTTGATCACGGTCGCAAGGTCACGAGTGCCCTCAACATGATGATCTAGATGAACCATCTTTATGAGGCGCACGTTGCGCGCTTCATTGCTACATCTCGTCGGCTACTGGCCCAACTGCACCAATCGCATCAAAGTAAGACTTCGGGCAGTCTCGTTTTGGCTAATCCCCAGCCCTACCTCGGCTACTGTCTGATTCAGCAACCGCATCAAAAGACCGATTTCAGGACACTATGAACCAGCCTCTCGCAACTGCCAATGGAACTCTGTGGTTGACCGGTCTCTCTGGTGCTGGAAAGACCACGACGGCCCAACGTGTTATTGACCTTCTTCAAGAGGTTGGACGGCATTCGCTATTACTGGACGGGGACGAATTACGTTCGGGTCTTAACAAAGACCTTTCGTTTGACCGTGCCAGTCGTCGCGAGAATGCTCGCCGCACCACCGAAGTTGCGCTACTCGCAGCCAAGAGTGGTTCGTTAGCAGTCGTGTCGTTGATTAGCCCATATCAAGAAGACCGCGACCACGCGCGACTTCGCCACGCCGAATCAGGCTTATTCTTTTTTGAAATTTTTGTTGATACGCCACTATCGGTCTGTGAAGCACGTGATCCAAAGGGCTTATACGAAACAGCTCGACGAACTGACAACAAAGCAATGACGGGATACTCAGATCCCTACGAAGTTCCTGCGCAGCCAGATTTAATCTTGACCCCCGATATGGGATCGCCAACGCAACTTGCCCAAATTGTGTTGCAGTCGTTAACCAGTTTCTTACTGTGACTCGTCGGCCACTGGCCCCACTGCACCAATCGCCTCGAAGTAAGCCAAGTGAGCTTCGGTGACATTCACCAAGTCGACATCATCCATGATCTGAATGCCGGCCTTGTCTGACTCGCCCAACAGATAAGCAATGAGTGACTCTTCAGTGACGACGAGTCGAGTCGTGTTGTCCTGACGATGATCGACAGCCTTATCGGGCAACAGACCCTTGCTGTGCAACCAGTTCATGTGCATCACCAACAACTTCTCAAGCTCTTCCATGGTGAGTCGAGCCTGAGTTGTCTCGGGTAACGACATCGCCACAAAATCGGCAGCCTGTTCGAGCTGATAGACCGCACGCGGGGCCATGGCATCGAGACGTCGAGCTTCTCGGCCAATGGTCAAAGCTGCAATGAGAAAGACACCAATCGCTGCAATGACAATGAATAACCAGATCACATAGTCAGGCTAAACCCTTGCGGTGTTCTGGAGAGGTCAATGGTCAGTTTTGAGCGGGTCATGGTCAAAATTCTGCTGAGTGCTTGAGGTCGGACTCAGTTTCCTCCATATTTGATCTCACATCTTTTGAGAGGATTCTTATGTTCAGAAACTCAATCACCGGCAAATTGCGAAGCCGAGCTGGATCTTTCCTCGTGGCCTCGTCCATTGCAGTCGCGACAATTGCGGTTGCAGGTTTGACCGAAAGCCCGGTCAGAGCGGCACCGGTTTCATGGGGAAATATCCTTGCAACTCGCGCGATTGCTTCTGATGGGACCTTCAACGTCTACCAGGGGGATCAAGTTTATGCTTACGTCTTCTCGCAGATTCAGTCGCCCCCCGTTACAAACCTCGCTGGCAATTGTCTTGGGGTGGAACTGCAACCTGGCGACGTTCTCTCCCTGACCGCCTCAAACTTCACTTTTTCCAACGTCAGTTTTAATTACGGTGCGAACACAAATAGTCAAAATTCTTGGACGCTCCCCGATCCAGTGCCCTTTCCAATCAACATAAGTGCCGAGACATCAAAGTTGCCGATTGCCACGGCTGCAACGACGTTGACGTTTAACCCGGGGTTGACTGTCACGAGGGCGGGCAACCCCTTGGTGAGTTCCTTCGGTACTTGTTACGTTGAAAAGACCGCTTACGCACGCGTCAACGCTACTACCACTGAAGCCTACGATGATTTAGGGAACGTGTCTCAGTACGAAACTAGGGTGGGCGACACTCGGCTCTCATATAACGCAAAAGCGTGTGTGGACATGACGCTTGTAGCACCCGGAGATGTGCTCACGTATGCCTACGAATTAAAGACTGGTGGTCAGCCCGCTGAAACAAACGGGGCTGCCCCGAACTACAACTGGAGCAGGAACATGGGTGGCAATTGGCCTGGAAATACCATTCTGGATCCTGAACCAGAAGAACTCGACTTGAGATTAAGTTCAGCTATGGGGGCAGTTACGACCTCCGGACAAATCTTCACGTTTTCGTTAGACATCAAGAAGGGCAACGATTCTGTTGCCGTCAGCTGTCCTACATCAACACCAAGCACATCAACACCAAGCACATCAACACCAGGCACATCTACACCAGACACATCTACACCAGACACATCTACACCAAGCTCATCGACACCAAATACATCAACACCAGGCTGCATCAGCGATTGCGGCAACGTCCCGCCACCCATGAATATGCCCCGCTTGTATCCAACTGGTCAGGTTTCCTTGGTCGGGCAATTGACACTGGGTTCAACAATCACTGTGTCTCTCCCCTCGTGGTCGTTAACGGATGGTGGCACCGCCCTACCAAGCACGGACATCATCGCCACACAATTTACGTGGCTTCTTTGCAATGTTGGACCAGATGCTCAAAGAACCGACATCACCACTCCCATGGCGCAATGCATGATGTCTAATCAAACGCTCTTGGCTGACGGTACGTCATTCGGTACGCCAAACGGTGCCGGTCAGGTTTATTCGGGATCGTCCCTCACGATCACTCAACCCCTGTTGAACGCGTTAGCCAGCAAGTACCTCATGGTCAGCGTCTTCGTTGAGACCGCACCAGCACAGGGGCAGATGATGGGTGTTTTCTTCAGTTTCAACTTTAAGTCCTGCGCTCCTGGTGAGAACTGTGCAGATTCGTTCGGTCCCACATCAGCACCGTCCACGACAGCTGCACCAACGACAGCTGCACCAACGACAGCTGCACCAACGACAGCTGCACCAACGACAGCCACTCCAAGTTCAACAACTACAACTGTTCCACCGCCGGCTCTTGCAACAGTCCAAGCACTTCCAATAGCCTCCACTCCAATTATTGCTGATGCAACAATTTCAACGGGCGAGGAAATAACAATCAGCTTCGGTGGATTCACTCCGTTCGAATTTGTGCAGTTGATCGTTGCATCCACACCGCAAGTCATCGGATCGGGATATGCGGACGCCCAAGGAGTGGTCACACTTCGGGGTAATTTGCCTAGCAACCTCGCGTCGGGCAATCACACCTTGGCCGTGTTTGCACCCGTGAGCGGTATCGGGTTCACACAACCGATCACCGTGTCGCAACCACTACTGCCAGCCACCGGGTCAGATGGTCAGAACAACCTGTTCGTCATCGCAATGTTGTTGTTTGTCTTGGGCATCGTCGTTCGCCGAACATCCACAGTGACCGCGAACAAATAAACAATCCCAAAACTCGCTGACTTCTGGCGACAATGTACGACCACCTCTAGCATGAGGAGATGCCCATGTACGGACGACCAGGGATCACCGTAGGCCGCACCGCCGAACGTGATTTCCTTCGGCAGGCTCTCGACGATGCTGCGAATCGTCAAGGTACAGCAATCCTCATTGAGGGCGAACCTGGCATGGGCAAATCGCACTTGCTGCGGGGTCTCGCCAACGAAGCTCGTACATCTGACGTGTCGGTCGTGCAGATCGTTGGTCATGTCACCGACTCTTTCGAACCGTATCTCAGCCTCTCTCAGTTACCTCGGCTGACCGATTCGCCCGCGGTTTACTTGACTGCCAACGCAACAGATCCCCGCGCCCACTTCGCAGAATTCAACGATTACCTTGCGCTACTTGCTCGACGTCCGGCGCTCTTTATCATCGACGACCTGCAATGGCTAGACGAGTCATCGTTGGCGATTGTCTCGAAGTCAATTGAACACATGCTTGGCCTCGGCATCAGCTTCGTCGGAGCGATGCGCACTGGCGCCACCGCAAGCGAACTTCCTGTTTCTCATTCGCTGCGCTCAATCAGTCGCTCGTGCACCTGTGTCAACCTCGAAGGCCTCAGCGAATCAGACTCGATCGAATTGGCCCGAACCGTTGACGACATTCCACATGACGATGCGTATGTGCGCGAGATCAATCGTCTGGCTGGAGGCAACCCGCTCTTCACTCTTGAGTACCTGCGATTATCAAAACTCTCGTCAACACCAATCCCCCGTTTTGCACCGCCCGAGGTGAACCGCGTTATTGAAGAACGAATCCGCACGACTCCGATGGACGTTAGGGTGTTGGTCTGCTTGTCACTTTTAGGTGGCATCGGAACCATTGATGACCTCATCATGGTCACCGAACCCATCGGACTGT